>Ga0210391_10000083_pt1 | contig 111287 bp, 88 predicted proteins | sample IncBWC12OmetaG_FD_160573 | JGI IMG/M metagenome (GOLD analysis project Ga0210391, IMG submission 160573) | Forest soil microbial communities from Barre Woods Harvard Forest LTER site, Petersham, Massachusetts, United States - Inc-BW-C-12-O ...
ACCCGCTTCGCAAGCTGCTCCGTCGCGTGATCATTCTCACCGGCAACGTCGAATCTGTCGATCTCTCTCAAAGGCGTGTCACCATCTCCTATACCACCAGTCTGATCCGCCGCGAACTGCCGTTCGATTACCTCGTCTTCTCATTGGGCTCGGACACGAATTACGCTGGAGTTCCGGGTGTGGCGGAGCACGCGTTCGGCATAAAAACTCTCGGAGACGCCATCATTTTGCGTGCCGCCGTCATCGCGCTGCTGGAAGCGGCGAGCGTCGAGCCCGATCCCGAGCAGCGGAAGAAAATGCTCACCTTCGTCGTCGCGGGTGGCGGATTCGCGGGCGTCGAGACGACGGGCGCGATAAACGATCTCGCGCGCGAAAGCCTTCCGCACTACGGCCAGATCGATCCGGGGGAAGTGCGCGTCGTCCTGATTCACGGTGGCCCATTCATTTTGCCGGAGCTTGGCGAAAAGCTCGGCCGTTACGCGCAGAAAAAGCTGGGCGAGAGGCGCGTGGAAATCAAATTGAATTCCAAAGTCACGGCTTGCGAGAACGGCGCGATCCAGTGCGACGACGGTGAGCGCATACCCGCCGAGACCCTTGTCTGGGCCGCGGGCGTTTCCCCGAGCCCTATCCTCAAGACCACCTCTTTCGAATTACAAAAGGGCCGAGTCCTCGTCGATTCTACGTTGGAGGTTCCCGGTCACCCGGGAATTTGGGCGGCCGGCGACTGCGCCGCAATCACGGATCCCGTCACGAAGCTGGCGTATCCTCCCACGGCGCAGCACGCCCTCCGCGAAGGCCGCCTCATCGGCAAGAACATCCGCTCGCGATTGGAAGGCAAGCAAACGAAAGCTTTCGTGTATGAAGCTCCCGGACAACTGGCCGCCATCGGCCGCCGGACCGGAGTCGCGCACCTGTTTGGGTTCAACGTTTCGGGACTCGTTGGCTGGGTGTTGTGGCGGACGATTTACCTGATGAAGTTGCCGCGTTTGGAGAAGAGACTGCGCGTTGGCATCGAGTGGCTGCTCAACATCGTCTTCGAGCGCGACCTCGGCCAGTACGTCACACTTCGCGACGTCCAATCCCTGAATCGCCTGATCGATTCGTCTACGAAGACCAGGAGCGCCGGGGTATGAAACGGAACGAGCGAGAAAGCGACAGCAACATGGCGGACAGCAACCGGAGGGTCAACGCGGCGAGCGGGGGTCGCATTCAAATCGGTCTTCGGCTCGCCGCGACGGTTTTTCCGCCCGAGCTGCCCTGAATATCGGTTTGTCTTCGCCGACCGCGCTGGATGGCATCCTCGCTGCGGTCGTAAGGAACGTCGCAACTGGCTCTATTGTCTTTGACGCGCTTCCGCAAATTCCCCAACCTTCCGAACCTGTGATCCTCGATGTTCAGAATATCGAGAGCTCCCTTTCCTACTCCGCGTTCAACGCCGATGCACTTCCAGACAATCTCCGGCTTGCGCGGAGCCCGCCGCTGCGCATGTGGCAGAGCGCGTTCGGAACCTTGAAAGCGCGAGAATGGTCGTGGATGGCGGTGTTCGGCGGCCGTGGAACTGCGATAAGCTATTGGGGCACGTCAGCGGATGGGAATGATGTCTGGAGTGAACAAAGCAGTGGCGGCGGGTCCGGAGCATTCGCTCCTGGTCAGATATGAAGCGCTCGTCCGGGTTTCGCGGGCAATCCATATACACCGCGACCCGAAGGAGCTGTTTCGCGTGTTGGCGGGAGAATTGAGTCAAGCCGCCGACTTCGATTTCATCGGGCTATTCCTCTACGACGAAGCCTCCAACACTCTTCAAAACCCTGTTCTGCATACGAATAAGACGCCTGGTTTTGCAATTCCCGCAGACTTTCCGCCCGAGGAAACGATTACATGGTGGGTCTATCACCACCAGCAACCCGTCGTCGTGGCTTCCCGCGATGAGGAGACCCGCTTTCCCCGTTTGATGGAAATTTACAAGCAGCACGGCGTCGGGTCGGCTTGCGTCCTTCCTTTGACGACTGCACACAGACGACTTGGCAGCTTGGGTTTTGCCGTCGCGCACAAGAATGCCTACAGCCCCGAAGAGGTTCGCTTCCTGACGCTGGTGGCCGAGCAGGTCGCGCTGGGCGTCGACAACGCGACCAGAGACGCGGAGCAGGAGCGGACCAAGGACGAATTGCGCAAACGGACGGCACACTTCGAGAGACTGTTTGAGCTGGCGCCTGAGTCGATCGTCGTGCGGGATACGGATAACCGGGTGCTGCGGGTAAACAAGGAGTTCACGAAACTCTTCGGTTTCGCCGCCGAGGAGGCGCTGGGGCGGAATATTCGAGAGCTGATTGTACCCGAAGAACTGTGGGATGAGTGTGACCGCTTGCGAGAGGCTGTGAAGCGCGGGGAACGTGTCGATGCCGAAGTGGTGCGCCGGCGCAAGGATGGTTCCCGGCTGACGGTGTCGTTTGTGGCGGCGCCCGTACGCATCAACGGAGAAACGGCTGAGATCTACGCGGTCTATCGCGACATTACGGAGTCGAACCGGGCTGCAGAGGCGCTCAAACGAAGTGAAGCCTACCTGGTGGAAGGACAACGGTTGAGCCACACCGGAAGCTGGGCCCGGAGTGTTCCGGGGGGCGATATCTACTTGAGTTGCGAGAGTTACCGCATCTTCGGACTCGATCCAGGAACGAAGATAACTCTCGAATTCATTCTGGGTCGCGTGCATCCCGAGGACCGTCCCTTGTACGCAGGCGTGATTGAGAAGGCGATCCGGGAGGCCACCGACATTGAGCTGGACTATCGAATTATCCTGGACGACGGATCCATCAGCCACATCCATTCGGTGGGCCACCCGATCAAAAGCGCGGCGGGCATCCCGCTCGAGTTCGTCGGGACACTGATGGACGTCACGGAGCAGAAGCGTTCGAGCAAGGCGCTCGAGGATGCTCTCGCGGAAATCAATGCGCTAAAGGACCAGCTCGTCCAGGAGAACGTGGCGCTGCGGCAGGAAATCGACGAAACCTCGATGTTTGATGAGATCGTAGGGAAAAGCGACGCACTGCGGAAGGTGCTCAAGGAACTCGAGACCGTTGGACCCACCGAATCAACCGCTCTCATTTATGGAGAGACCGGCACCGGTAAAGAATTGATCGCACGCGCCATTCATAATTTGAGCGGGCGGAGCGCGAACGCTTTCGTGAAGGTAAATTGCGCGGCGATTCCAACCGGACTGCTCGAGAGTGAACTGTTCGGGCACGAAAAAGGTGCCTTCACTGGTGCGATTTCCCAACGAATCGGGCGATTCGAATTGGCGCATCGCGGGACGGTCTTTCTTGACGAGGTCGGCGAGATTCCCCTCGAACTGCAGCCGAAGCTGCTGCGCGTGCTTCAGGAGCGGGAGTTCGAACGCCTCGGAAGCTCCCGGACTCTAAGAACCGACGCCCGCTTGATCGCGGCGACCAACCGAGATCTTTCAACCATGGTGCGCGAACAGAAGTTTCGTTCCGACCTCTTTTATCGTCTAAACGTATTCCCGATTCACGTGCCGGCACTGCGCGAGCGCCCCGAGGATGTACCGTTGCTTGTCCGTCACTTCGCCGAACTCTTCAGCCGCCGGATGCGCAAGGCCATTCAGACCATCCCCTCTGAAACGATGAGCGCACTGATGCGTTACGACTGGCCCGGCAATGTTCGAGAACTGCAGAACGTGATCGAGCGCGCCGTGATTTTGTCGTCGCGCGGAGTCCTGCACGTACCCCCCGCCGATCTTCGATCGACATCGGGAGCTTCCCCGAACTCCGCCCAGCAGCAGGAATGGGCCGGGAAGCGCGTCCACGAGATGGTTCAATCGATCGATCGAGACCAGGTCGTCGCGGCACTGCAGCAGGCAGAAGGCCGCGTCGGCGGACCCCATGGGGCTGCGGCTCGTTTGGGAATCAAGCGGACGACACTGATCGCGCACATGAAACGGCTCGGTATCAACCCTCGAACTGTCATGCATTCACGATGACAGTGTCATGACACCGCTGACACCTTAACGATTCCGCAGCGCTGTTCCCCGCGTGTCCCCGAAGTCCTTCCCGGAAAGTGATTTAGCTCGTTTGCGATTGCACCAACCTTCGGCACGCCCCATGCCCTAGTCTCGGTTGGACGATGATCGATGATGCGAACCATGATCACCGAGACGCCTTTTGAACAAACCTGGGTCCTTCAAGGAAAGCTCTGCGGGCAATGGGCTCAAGACCTCCGGCGTAAGTGGACGGAAACAAAGAATTCGCGTCAAGGGCGACGGTGTGTCGTGAATCTGGAAGACGTCATCTTGGTCGATCGCGAGGGAGAAAAAGTGTTGCAACAGATTTTGAAGGAAGGCGTTCAGGTGATCGTCAGCCGGGCCTATATGAAGCAGATCGTAGAAAGTCTCGACCTTCGATGAGCACGAGAGGAGACGGGAACATGCAGTCACATAAACAATCTTTTGGCTCTCCTGCCCGCCGGGGCTTCGAGGAGCTCGCGAGCGGCGGATCGGCGCGCGCGCGAGCCGGGAGGTCCCACCATGTGGATCGTTAAGATCGCACTCGATCGCCCCTACACCTTCATCGTGCTGGCGCTGCTTATTCTCATTCTCAGCCCGATCGTGATTCTGCGCACGCCGACCGACATCTTCCCGAACATCGATATCCCGGTTATCGCCGTTGCCTGGCAGTACACCGGCCTCAACCCGGAGGAAATGGAAGGCCGGTTGACCAGCGTCTACGAACGCGTTTTGACCACCACCGTCGACAACATCGAACACATCGAATCGACGACCGTAAACGGCCAGGCTGTGGTCAAAATCTTCCTGCAGCCGAATACCGATCTGGCCACGGCGAATGCCCAGGTCACCGCGATTTCGCAAACGGTTCTTCGCCAGCTTCCTCCCGGCACCCTGCCGCCACTGATCATTAACTACAGCGCTTCGAGCGTACCGATCCTTCAACTGGGACTGTCGGGCAACGGTCTCTCAGAGCAGCAATTGAACGACTTAGGGCAGAACTTCGTGAGGCCGCAACTTGTGACCGTGCCCGGCGCGGTGATCCCGTGGCCCTATGGCGGCAAGCAGCGACAGGTGATGGTCGATTTGAATCCCGGGCTGCTCCAATCCAAGGGTCTCTCGCCTCAGGATGTGCTGACCTCGGTCGGGAACGAAAACCTCGTTCTGCCCTCCGGTACGGCCAAGATCGATCGATTCGAGTACGACGTACGTGTGAATTCGAGCCCGAGAACAGTGGCCGAGTTGAACGATCTTCCGGTCAAACAAGCCGGCGCCTCGACCATCTACCTGCGAGACGTTGCCAATATCCGGGACGGGTTCGCGCCGCAGACGAACATCGTGCGCGACGATGGACACCGTGGGGTTCTCGTTAGCGTCCTGAAGGCGGGCAACGCATCCACGATCGACGTGGTGAAAGGCATCCGGCAGTTGCTTCCGCGCCTGGCGCAGACGCTTCCACCGGAACTGAAGATCCAGCCTTTGGCGGATCAATCGCTTTTCGTGAGCGCCGCCGTCAGCGGCGTGATTCACGAGGCGCTGATTGCGGCCTGTCTCACGGCGCTGATGATCCTGCTTTTTCTCGGGAACTGGCGGAGCACGCTGATCATCGCGGTGTCGATTCCTCTTTCGATTCTCACGTCCGTCGTCGTTCTCAGTTTCCTGGGCGAGACCATCAACATTATGACACTCGGCGGATTGGCTCTTGCGGTTGGCATCCTGGTGGATGACGCGACGGTGACCATTGAAAACATCGAGCGTTATTTCGAGGAAGGCCACGCGCAACGAGTAGCGATTCTCGAGGGTGCGGCGCAAATTGCGGTTCCGGCGCTGGTCTCGACGCTGTCGATCTGCATTGTTTTCTTGCCCATGTTTTTTCTGGCTGGCGTGTCGAAGTTCCTCTTTGTACCCCTGGCGGAAGCAGTTGTGTTCGCCATGCTGGCGTCCTACATCCTGTCCCGGACGCTTGTTCCGACTCTGGCCATGTATCTGCTGAAATCGCGTGCACGCGGCACAGCCCCATCAAAGAATCCGCTGGCGCGCTTTCAGCAGACCTTCGAGGGCGGATTCGAGCGACTCCGGCGGTCCTACCATGGTTTGCTTACCGGCATCGTTCGTCGCCGGACTGTGTTTGTTGCGGCTTTCTTGGCTGCGTGTCTTGCGGCGTTCTTGCTGGTGCCCTGGCTCGGCCAGAACTTCTTCCCCACCAGTGACAATGGGCAATTCATTCTTCACCTGCGGGCCAAGAGCGGTACGCGGATTGAAGAAACCGCCAGGCTCTGCGATCTTGTGGAGGCTTCCATCCGCCGGCAAATTCCGGCTCAGGAAACCGACACCGTTCTCGACAACATCGGCTTGCCCTACAGCACCATCAACCTTATGCACAGTACCTCCGGCCTGATCGGCGCCGGGGATGCCGATATCATGGTCTCGCTCAACGAGAAGCATCACCCCACCGCCGATTACGTTCGCGAATTGCGGTCAACTCTGCCTCGCGAATTTCCGGGTACGACGTTCTATTTCCTTCCGGCTGATATGGTCACGCAGGTCCTGAACTTCGGGTTGCCGGCGCCGATCGACGTTCAAATTGACGGGACCGACACCGAGGGCGACCGCGAAGTAGCCGACCGCATGCTCGACGAGATCAGGCGGATCCCGGGAATTGCCGACGCCCGCATCCAGCAGGCATTCGATTACCCCGAGCTCGACGTGCGCGTCGATCGCACAAAGGCGGCTCAGGGCGGATACACCGAGCGCGACGTTGCCAACAGCATGCTGAACTCATTGAGCGGCAGCTTCCAAATTACGCCCATGTTTTTCCTGAACTGGAACAATGGCGTGAGTTACAACCTGGTCACCCAAACGCCACAGTATGACGTTCAGTCTCTCGCTGATCTACAAGACACACCCATCGATTCCGCAGCGAGCCATCCCGAGATCCTGGCCGATGTTGCCTCGATCGAGCGCGCGAACGAAATGGAAGTGATCAGCCACTACAACATCCGGCGCGTGGTGGACGTCTACGCCTCGGTCGAGGATCGCGACCTCGGGGCGGTCGGAAGAGACCTGGCACGCGTGGTCGACTCAAATCGCCGATTCCTGCCTCGGGGCAGTTTCATTACCCTTCGCGGACAGCTCTCGACCATGCGCAGCTCCTACATCAGCCTGTTGGGAGGCCTCGTATTTTCAATCTTGCTCGTTTACCTGCTGATCGTGGTCAATTTCCAGTCCTGGGTCGACCCCTTCATCATCGTTACCGCGCTGCCCGCCGCTCTGGCCGGTATCGTTCTCTTCCTCTTCATGACGCACACGACACTGAGCGTACCGGCGCTCATGGGCGCCATCATGTGTATGGGCGTTGCGACCGCCAACAGCATTTTGGTGGTGACCTTCGCGAAGGAGCGGCTGGCCGAGCACGGCGATGGCCTGGAAGCCGCCACCGAAGCCGGATTCACGCGCTTCCGGCCTGTATTGATGACCGCGCTCGCCATGATTATCGGCATGGTTCCCATGGCCCTGGGCCTGGGCGACGGCGGCGAGCAGAACGCGCCGCTCGGACGGGCAGTAATCGGTGGACTGATTTGTGCGACCGTGGCGACGCTGTTTTTCGTGCCCTCGGTTTTCGCCTTGGTGCACGGGAAGCGCCGCGAAGCTGGCTCACCGGTCGAAGCCCCAGATAATGATCAACCGCCGCCTTCGGCACAGAATGGAGAATGGTCATGACCTCAGATAACACAACGAAAGGGGCGGTCCGGGAAGCAGCCGACTCTCCGGTAGGATCGGCCCGCGCGAACTCCGAACCGCAAGGACAACAGCGCCCTGCGAAGAAGGTCGTATGGGCGCTGGGAGCAGTGGCACTGTGTCTGGCCGGTGTCGTTTTTCTAGGAATTCGGTCGCGTGTTCGCGCCGAATCGCGGCTGAAAAGTGCGACCGATCAGGCTGCCACTCCCGTGGTTCAGGTGATTTATCCCCAGCCGGGTGCGCCGACCCAGGAAATCGTGCTGCCCGGCTCCACGCAAGCGTTCACCGACACGCCCATCTACGCGCGGACAAACGGGTATCTCAAGCGCTGGTATTTCGATATCGGGGCGCGCGTGAAACAGGGCCAACTCTTGGCAGAGATTGAAACGCCGGAGGTCGATCAGCAGCTCGAGCAGGCGCGCGCGGACTTCGAGACGGCGGAATCCAACTTGCAACTGGCCAAGACCACGGCGGATCGCTGGCAGTTTCTCGTCAAATCTGGCTCGGTATCGAAGCAGGAAACCGACCAGGCGGTCAGCAATCTGGCCGGGATGAAGGCCGCGGCCGATGCCAGCGCCGCCAATGTTCGACGGCTTGAACAGTTGCAATCCTTCGAGCGGATTTATGCTCCGTTCGACGGAGTGATCACGCAACGCAATACGGACGTGGGGGATTTGATCGACGCCGGCGCCAGCGCACAGCCACAGCAGCTCTTTCACATGGCTGCCATCAGCGAATTGCGTGTCTATGTCCCGGTTCCCGAGGTGTATGCTCCCGCGGCGCGAACGGGAGCATCTGCCGATTTGACGCTCGACGAATATCCCGGAGAAACGTTCCGAGGCAAGCTCGTGCGGACATCGGATTCAATCGACGCTTCCTCTCGTACGCTGCTCGTCGAAGTCGATGTTGAAAATCCCGCAGGCAAGCTGCTCCCCGGTGCCTACGTGTTTGTTCATCTCAAGGTGCCGATCGAAGCCCGCTCCGTCACGATTCCTTCAAGCGCGCTGCTGTTCCGCCGGGAAGGCCTCCAGGTGGGACTGGTTCGAAACGGTCAGGCCGAGTTGGTTCCCGTGAAGATCGGGCGCGATTACGGCAGCACCGTTGAAATCGTTTCGGGGCTCCAAGCCTCTGATCGGGTGATTCTGGATCCCGCGGATTCGCTCGTTTCCGGCACGCCGGTTGAGGTCAGTAGGCAATCCGCACAAGGAGTCGGGCAATGAGAATCGTTCGCAGTATGATCGGCTTGTCGGGCATCGCCCTTTTGGCAGGGTGTAGCGTCGGCCCCAAGTACACTCGACCCTCCGTTACAACCTCGGCTGCCTATAAGGAGAATCCGCCGCAATCATTCGAGCAAGCCGGTATCTGGAAACCGGCACACCCATCGGATCAAGAACTGCGCGGAAAATGGTGGGAAACTTTTGGCGATCCGGAGCTGAACGCACTGGAAGAGCAAGTCACGGTTTCGAACCAGAGTCTGAAGGAAGCGGAAGCACGTTTCCGCCAGGCTCGTGCCCTGGTGGGATTCAACCGAGCGTCGGAATTTCCCACGATCGCTGTTGGACCAAGCGCCAGCTATGTAAAGGACTCCAACAACACGCCGGCGTTTCCCACGACCGTATCGAGAAACGGTGCGGGTGACTTCGTCCTGCCGGTTGATCTTTCCTACGAAGTGGACCTGTGGGGCCGCGTCCGCCGAACCGTGGCCGCCTCCCGAGAAGAGACGCAGGCAACTGCTGCGGACCTGGCCACCGCAAGCTTGAGCCTTCACGCCGAGCTTGCCATCGACTATTTCGAACTGCGCAGCGCGGATGCTCAGGAGAAGATTCTGGACAATACCGTCAAAGCCTACACCGACGCATATCAGCTGACCGAGACGCGATTTGAGGGTGGCGCTTCTCCTCGGTCCGATGTGGCCCAGGCGAAAACCCAGCTCGAAGACGCGCAAGTACAAGATACTGACGTGACGGTCGAACGGGCCGCCTACGAACACGCCATCGCCGTGCTCATGGGAAAGCCGCCGGCGGAATTCAGCCTCGCGCCTGCTCCTCTCGACCTCCGACCCCCCGTGATCCCGGTCAGCGTTCCTTCCGAACTGCTCGAGCGGCGCCCGGATATTGCGGCAGCCGAGCGCCGCGTAGCAGAGGCGAACGAACAGATCGGAATCGCTCGGGCGGCCTACTACCCAACGCTCGGTTTGAACGCTGCCGCCGGATTTGAAAGTACGCAGATCGCGAACCTGCTGAGCGGACCGAACGCCCTGTGGGCCGTTGGACCCCAACTCGTCGAAACGCTCTTTGATGGCGGCCGCCGCAGGGCCACATCGCGGGCCGCGTGGGCGAATTTCGACGCACTGACAGCGAATTACCGTCAAACCACGCTGACGGGCTTTCAGGAAGTGGAAGATAACCTGGCCGCGCTCCGCATTCTGGATCGGGAAGCCAACCAGCAACGGGACGCCACATCCTCGGCCGCCGATTGGCTTGAGGTTTCCACGAACCGTTATACGGGCGGCGTCGACAACTACCTGCAGGTCATCATCGCCCAAACCACCGACCTCACGAATCAGCGGAACGAAGTGGATATTCTGCGCCGGCGCATGGACGCGAGTGTACTGCTGATAAAGGCGCTGGGAGGCGGATGGAATGTCACAGAATTGCCGGCCCAAGCCAGCTTGCGGTGAGTGCGCCGAGGCGGTAGCGGAATCTTTGGAGGAAGTAGGACAAACGGTCTCGAAGATGAGCCATACAGGAGGACACGATGGAATACAGTCCGATCAAGGGCACGAATCTCACGGTTTCACGTATCGCGCTGGGCACCTGGGCCATCGGCGGCTGGATGTGGGGAGGGACCGACGAAGCGGAATCGATTCGATCGATCCACGCCGCGCTCGACAAAGGGATCAACCTGATCGACACGGCGCCGGTGTATGGTTTCGGGGTTTCCGAAGAAATCGTCGGGAAGGCAATCGAGCAGCGAGGACACCGGGAAAAGGTGCTGATCGCTACGAAAGTCGGACTCGAGTGGCACAACGGGTCGGTTTCCCGAAACTCCTCGCGTGGTCGCATCCGACAGGAAGTCCAGGATTCGCTGCGTCGCTTGCGCACCGACTACATCGACATCTACCAGGTTCATTGGCCGGATTTGTCGGTACCGATCGAAGAAACCGCGCGGACGATGCAAGAGCTTTACAAGGAGGGACTGATCCGCGCGATCGGCGTGAGCAATTATTCGCCCGAGCAGATGGAGCGGTTCATGTCCGCCTCCGAGCTGCACGTGGTTCAGTCTCCCTACAACGTGTTTGAACGGGAAATTGATCGAGACGTGCTGCCGTACGTGCGCGAAAAGAACCTGAGCGCGCTCGCCTACGGGCCTCTGTGCCGGGGGCTCCTGACCGGAAAAATGCGGCCGGACACAAAGTTCACTGGCGACGATCTCCGCAAGTCCGATCCGAAATTCCAGCCGCCGCGCTTCACGCAATATCTGAAAGCCGTTCAGCAACTGGATGATCTGGCACAAAAAAACAATGGAAAACATGTAATGGACCTTGCGGTTCGCTGGGTCTTGGACACGCCAGGATTAACCTCGGCGCTCTGGGGGGCGCGTCATCCTCTAGACCTCGAAGCTGTGGCAGGCGCACTCGATTGGAAACTTGACGCCGATACGCGCGCGGCGATCGATCAGATTCTGCGGCAGACGATCACCGATCCCGTGGGCCCTGAATTCATGGCGCCTCCGTCAACCAAGTCTGCTTCCGCGTAGGATTGACGAGCTGACCATGAAACTGAGTTTGCAAATGACCGCAAGGAAAGGCAACGATCCGGTGGTAGGAGCCTCAATCCGTCCTCGGCGAAGGGAGATCCAGTATGAATCCAATTACACCAGAAACGAGAAAGCTCGGGTTTATAGGAATCGGCTACATGGGCCGGCCGATCGCACAGCGGTTGCTGGAGTCCGGTTTTCGGTTGACGGCGTATGACCGGAATCGCGGCAAGGCGCAGGAGCTCGTTCAATACGGCGGCAGGGTGGCCGAAAGCATCGCCGCACTCGCCTCGAGCTCGGATGTCGTGTTGTCGTGCCTTCCAAGCGATGAAGCGGTTCTGAACGTTCATAGCGGACCCGAGGGGACCTTCGCCAACATCAAGCGGGGTTCGCTCGTCATCGACATGAGCACGGTCGATCCGAAGACGTCGCTCGAACTCTCGAAACTGGGTTCCGAGCGCGGAGTTGACGTGCTCGACGTGACCATATCCGGGAGCACTCCGGTCGCCGAACAGGGAGCGTTGGTCTTGTTTGGAGGCGGAGACCGGGGATCGTTCGAAGCCGCCGTGCCGATCTTCTGGGCAGTCGCGCGAAGCTATTTCTACATGGGCCCAAACGGCTCAGGAGCGATTATGAAGCTGGTGGTGAACAGCCTGCTGGGAATTGGAATGCAGGCGATTGCCGAAGCCGTGGCACTCGGTCAGAAAGCGGGTCTGGATCGTCATCGTTTGCTCGACGTTTTGTCCCACACCGCAGTCGTGGCTCCGGCCCATACGGGAAAGCTGCAAAGAGCCATGGTGGGCGATTACAGCCCGCAGTTTCCGCTACGGCTGATGAACAAGGACCTCGGTTTGATTTTGAGCCTTGCGGCTGCGGTCGAAGCGCAGACGCCTGCGACACGAGCGGCTTTTGAAATCAATGCGGCACGATCGGCTCAAGCGCAGGAGCAGGATTTCTCGGCAGTCATCCTGGAGATGGAACAGCGAGCTCATTTGGGTTCCGGCGGAAAAGCGGGGTCTCGTGTTGACTCCGCTTCGGCGCGGTAGAAGCTCAATGGGACGCACCCTGTGAATCCCAGGAGCCGTTGCTGAATTGCCGGAGGGTCCCATTTAGCGGCTCTTCGGTTGTTTCTTGCGCGGGCGTTTCGTAGTATCGCAGGGTCGAAAGCGTTCTCGAAATCGAGCGCCTGTGGCATGAAACGTTTGGGAAACGGACATTGTCCCCCGTGGAGTTTTTCAGGTGGCTTTCTGAGAGGGCGTGGAGCGTGCGGCTCCACGAATCGCACTACGCCTATCCGCTGATCGAGTCGATTCATGTTTGGTGCATGGCGGCTTTTTTCGGGCTGGCGCTGCTATTCGATCTGAGACTGCTCGGTTGGACGATGCGCCGCGTGCCCGTGTCGGAAATGTCACGGCGGCTGCTTCCGTGGACGGTGGTGGCTTTCGTGGTGATGGTTCTGAGCGGGTCGCTTCTGCTGTTCGCGATACCGCTTCGGACGTATCAGAATATTTTCTTCCGAACCAAGATGCTCATGCTGGTGCTGGCGGGCCTGAATGTGTGGATTTTTAACTCGAGGGTCTACAGGCGGGTGGAGACTTGGGACTTGGACGCGTTGCCGCCCCGCGCCGCGCGAGTCGCCGGCGCGCTTTCGATCGCTCTGTGGATCGCAGTGATCGTTTCGGGCCGCATGATCGCCTACAACTGGTTCGATTGCGATACGCAGCCCCATTCTTCAATTATCCGGTCACTGGCCGGCTGCACGACGCCTGATTCCAGGAACTGACGTGCTTCCCTTCTTCCGCTGGTGCGAACATTCCTGGATCGGGCAGACGATCCAGGGTTCCGTGTGGCTTTTTCCTGTGATCGAATCGATTCACCTGGTGGGTTTAGGAGTGATCGCCGGTGCGGTGCTGATCGTCGATATGCGGCTGCTGAGCATCGGGCTCCGGAGTCAGTCGGCGGAGGAAGTAGCCGCAAACGCCCGGCCGTGGATGATTGCAAGCCTGGGACTGATGGTCGCTTCGGGGACCTTGCTGTTTCTTTCCGAAGCGACGAAGTGCTATTACAGCTTTCCTTTTTGGTTCAAGATGGGCTCGCTCGCTCTTGCGATCGTTTTCACCTTCACTCTTAAGAGCCGGGTCATTCGACAAAAGCTCGATCAAAGGTATCCGCTGCTGGGAAAGGCGACGGCGATCGTCTCCCTGGGACTGTGGTTCGGCGTGGCCTGGGGGGGGCGCTGGATCGGATTTTCTTGAAGGCGCGATTGGAATCGCGTGGCGATCCCTACATGAAATTTCGGGTGTGGAGGCTGGAAAGTTCCGCCGCTTCCGCTTCCGAAAACCCAAGGCGCCGCAGCCGCTTTTGGCGACCCTCGTCCATTTCCTTGGTCAATTCCATTACGCGTTGATGACCGCGGCGCAAGCTTTCGGAATCCCAAGAACCGGCTGCAAGTAAAACCAGCGCGTCGAAAACTTCCGCGTTAAGTCCCGCGGTGTGCTGAAGCGCGTCGTGACGCCGGCGAACCGAATCAGCGAGATGCGGCCGGAAACTGGGGTCGTGGTTCAAGTGTTGCGTCAGATGGGCGATCCCGAAGGCGACGTGCCGGCCTTCGTCCTGCGCGGCGAGCTTTGCGACCGCCGCAGTGACCGGATCCGGTGCGTATCGCTCGATAAACCAGAGCAGCGAGAGAAAGGTGCCTTCGCCGAGAACCGAAAGAAGAAACGAGGCGATCGCAAATTCGGGTTCGTCGATGAGCGTTTTCAGCGAAGCCTGCCCACCAATCGTGGAAAGTCCGAGGTGATCGCGCTTCATCAATCCGCGGCGGGTGAACACGTCAATGTGCCGGGCTTCGTCCGCAGCCTGCACGGCCAAAAGCTGCATGACTTCACGGAAGTGAGGGTGCAGCTGGGCGATGAAACGGCTCGGGATGATCAAGGCTGCCGTTTCGTTTTCGATCAGATACGTCATGATTTGAACCACAGCGTCTTCCACGTCGTCGTCCAGCTCGAACTTTGCCTCCCAAGGGATCGCGGTCTTGGGATCCCACTGCGCGGCAACGGCTTGGGCGTACAGCCGTGCGGCGTCGTCCGACCAGACCTCGATTTTGTCGACCAGATGAAAATCGAACTCTGGGCTTCCTGCTTCGACGGTGGCCCCGCGGGCGGCCAGTCCCCAGCGACGCGGCGCGTGCGTGACAACTCCGCCGGTTTGCGCGGCGTCGGCCTGACCAGCGCGCTGCGCGCCGGTCCATCGTTTCGCTTCAGCGCCTCCGTTGACGATCGTGGCTTGTGCGGGCTGATCCGGCCGCCGCGTTTGAATCTCCAGCGCATGACCTTCGTCGCGGCACCAGGACCGCAGGTCGATCTCGAGTTCAGGCGACATGCCAGCAACAGTAATCGACTTGCCCGCGCCTGCACTGCGCAGAGCGCGCTTGATGAGAAGATGGCCACCCTCGGAGAAAGGGAGCGAACCGAGATCGACGTCTATTTGCATTCCGCGACGACACCCTTTACGAACCCATCAATCGTACCAAAACGATCGACCGCCGCGGCGAGCTGGGCATAGCCCTGCGTACGGCCGGGCATCCAGCTCTTGAGCCTTTCCAGATCGAACAGCGGACGGACCTCCTCGTCCGCGTACGACATTTGCATCAGGAGATCGCGAAACCTGGCGATCTTTTCGGCGGGAGCACCATCGAGTACGGTGAAATTACAATGATCGAAAGGCGGGGTTTGCGCGACCACTCGCGTTGACGAGGCCGAAAGGGTGCCCTCCCGCGTAAATGCAAGGCGATTCCCGTCGAGGATACAAGCGGCATCCGCCGCCCCGTTCATCAGAGCGCGGACTGCGTCCCGCTCGCCGCCGATATGATCCCCGTGCTTTCCCACAAGCTTGTCGAAGACGATCACGGTGAAATCGACGTCTGGACGCAATCCTTGCTCCGCCAGGAAATTGAGAGGGATGAGCTTCGCCTGCGGAGAATCGCTGGCTCCGACGGCGACTTTCTTGCCTTTCAAATCGGCCAGCTTGCGGATGCCGCTATTTGCTCCCGCGAGAACGATGGAAGTAAGGTCGATATCCGTATCGCGCATCACGATGGCTTCCGCACGCCGCCCCAGGGCCTTCGCCGCGCGCTCCGACTGCAGCCACGCCAGCGGAGAATTCCAGGCTACGTGCAGCTGTCCCATGACGTGGGCTTCGACCTGCTTCTCGTAATTCGAGAACAGAACGTAGTCGAAGTCGAGGCCGCGCGCGCGGAAGTATTTCTGGAAACCGTCCCAGATGGTGACGACTTTGGGATCGTAGGCGACCGCGCCCATGATCAAAGAAGTCTGCAGGCTCATCGGGCCATCCTTAGAAGACGTATTTTAGCGCAAACTGAATGATGCGCGGGCCTACGGACGTGGTCGTGATGACGCCGAAGGTCGAAGCGCTGCCGACGTTGGAAGTCGGGTTGCTGAATTGCGGGTGGTTGAACGCGTTGAAGAAGTCGGTGCGGAATTCAAGTTCGGCATCCTCGCGCAATCCGCCCACCACGGTGTGCTTCTGGATCGAAATGTCCCAGTTGAATTGGCCCGGGCCGAGAACGGGATTCAGCAGGACATTGCCATACCCGGTTGCTCCGCCTACGCCACCTTCGGCTCCGATCACCGGCGGCGCGCAAAAGGCGCTGGTGTTGAAGTAATCGCTGATGCGCGAGGCAATGGACCCGTGGGTGAATATGTCGCCGATCGTCTCGCCCGCGCATAAGTTGGCGCCGCTGGTGCCGACTGCACCATAAACCTGGCCGCCCCGGCTGTCGGACAGCGTAATCGGATTACCGCTCTGCGCTGTGGTGACGCCGGCGACGTCCCATCCCGACAGCGCGTGGCCACTGAAACCTTCCCCATTATTGAATTTCGGGAAATTGTAGACGTAGCTGATCACGAGGCGCTGCGGCCGATCGTAGCCGCATTCACCCTTGGCGATGCTCCGATTCCCTTCGGCGACCTGCGTGGCCGGATCGTAGGCGATCGATCCGCCCTCGCCGCTGGCGGCCGTCGAAGTGCCCAGGTAATCGCTCAAGCATTTACCCCACGTATAGGCGGCCTGGAATTGAAGACCGTTCGAGAGAGTCTTTCGAATCGTGGCTTGGAGGGCATTGTAGCTCGAGAAGCCCACGTTGGCGGTTTCGATGAAACCGCCCGCACCGAATCCAAGCACCGGCACTCGTTCCGCGGCGTTCGCGGAGGTGTTCGTGGTGACGCAGCCGAACGGAGCGCCGCAATTCACTGGATCGGTTGGTGACGCAAGGACGGGGATGTCCTGTGTCAGAGTCGCCTCGGTATGCTCGGTGCGATCGCCGACGTAGCCGATTTCGAACATGAGACTCGGCGAAATCGCGTACTCCGTGTCGAGGTTCCAATTGAAAGTAGTGGGCGTGGACAGGTTGGGATCTACGCCGACGAGCGAAATGGCCGAGGTCGGCGTGCGCAGGAAAGAATTGAAGGTGCCGATCTGAATCGCGGGAGTAAAGGGCACGGCAAACGTGGCGGCCGAGTTGCTGGCTCCCGTGTGAGTAAACGGCGCGGCAACCGGGGGTTCACCGTCCCAGGTATCGAGGAAATGCTGGCCGTCGATCAGCTTATAGAATATTCCCGATCCGCCTCGAACCACGAAACGGCCGGTTCCAAACGGCTGCCATGCGAATCCAAGGCGCGGAGCGAAATTGGTCAAGGGCGCGTGGCCGTAGGTATAGAGATTGTTGGAGCGGCGAAGAACGCCCGGCGGCAGGGTACCCTTGAAATCCTTTTTGACCGTGAAACCGACATAGGTACCGCTGACGGGAGGAATCGGCACGGTTTCCAGCAGCGACCAAATGGCATTGGTGCCACCGTCGCTGGCATTGTCGTAACCGGTGCCGTCATATTCCCAGCGCAGCCCCAAGTTCAAGGTGAGCCTCGACGAAACTTTGAAATCATCCTGGGCGAAGAAACTGAAATTGTTTTCCCGGCCGAGATTCGGATTGGAGAACAGCTGAACATTGGCGTTGCTGGTGAAGATATTGCTGAGGGTTGTGCCGTTTTCCGCGCCGCTCATGCCGAGAAGAAAATCGGAGAAAGTTTGAAACGTAAGCTGACCGCGCGTCTTTCCGCAGGAGCAAATATTCATCGCGTTACGCTGCTGGTCGTAGCCGAAGCGCAGCGTGTGGCGGCCGTGTGTCCACGAAAGCTGGTCGGACCACTCGTAGGAATACACCGGCGTAAATTCGTTGTCGGTTGTCCCGCCGCCAAACGCAAAGCCGGCGCTGGTGATCGAAATCACCGGCAGGATCGGGAAAGTCGAACTGGCCGGAGTCACGTCGAAGTCCGTGGCAGTGACTGGAAAGAGACTGTAGCGCGTCGATCGAATGTAATAACTCGAGAACCTTGCCTCGTTTACGAGATTGCTCGACAGCAGCGTGGTCAGCTTCCCGGAGATGAGTTCGTCGCCATTGATGTCCTTCCGCGCTGCGCCGGGAGGCTCGGTGGAACTGGTGAACTCATTGATATTCGGGGCGTAGGAATAGAAAAACCGGCCCGAGAATGTGTTTTTCGGCGAAAGCACGTAGTCCAGGTTGAACGAGGCCTGCTCTTCATGAAACGGTGCACCGATGCTGAAATACGAAAACCCGGAGCCGTTGGGCAGGATGATTTGCGGCGCAGGTATGACGTAGGTGCCGTCGGGCAGCTTCGCATTCAGAAGCTGAAGCGAGATGGGATTGATGTTGGATCCGTCGCATGCAACCTGATCGCTTGCGGGATTAGGCACACCGGTCTTCGCCGGAAAGGTGGGCGAGTGGCAAAATTCGGCGCCTAATGTCGCCGCACTTCGATCGTTGGTGAGGGCGCCGGGCAGGGTGACAGATGAAGTTCCCTGCGAAGCCACTCCGTTGATCTGTCGCGTGCCCTGATACGAGAAAAAGAAGAAGAGCTTGTCTTTCTTGATCGGTCCCCCGAACGTGCCGCCGTACTGGTTCTGTTTCAATTCTCCGCGCGGATGGCCTGCCAATTTGGCAAAGAATGTATTTGCATCGAGGTCGTCGTTGCGAAAGAACTCGAATAGATCGCCGTGCCACGCGTTCGTTCCGGTCTTCGAGATCAAGCTAACCGACGCCCCGGGATTTCGGCCGATGCTCGCATCGAACATCGACGTTACGACCTTGAATTCCTGCAACGAGTCGGGGCTCGGGATTGGGATCGAGCCGTAAAACGAGCCGGCCGTGTCTTCGGTCGTGCTACCAGAGTAGCTGCTCACTTGAACTCCATCCATCAGGTAGCTGTTGCTGGCGTCATCGTGCCCATTCACGTAGATGGATTGCGAGCCTCGGCCAAAGGTGGAAGCGTCCGTGACGCTGGTTATAACGCCGGGCGAGAGGTTGAGAATCTGGGTGTAGTTGCGAGTGGCGAGCGGAATCGAAACAATCGACTGCTGGTTGACCACGCCGCCCAGCGCCGACGTTTCGGTCTGAATGTTTTCGGTTGCGCCCGTAACCGTCACCTGCTGACTCTGCGCACCCACTGGAAGGCTCTGGTTCAAGACCTCCGTTTCGGTGACGTCCACCGTGACGCCAGGTACGGTCATGGTCTGGAATCCGGCGGCCGCGATGGACACCTTATAAACTCCCGGCGGCAGAAGCGCGAATGTATAGCTGCCGTTCGCGGCAGTTGTTTGAGTGCGCGTCACGGCTGCACCGTTGCTGATGGTCACGCTCGCGCCGCCGATCACACCGCCGCTGGGGTCAGTGACGGTCACCGTGAGTCCTCCGGTGCCGCCCGATTGCGCGTCGGAGGCCGGGCTGAGGAAGCAAGCACCTGCGAGAGTAAGAATGGCGAAGAGAAATTGGCTGGGCTTCATTTTGTCTCCTGAGTTCAGGGCCGAATTTGAATGTCTGAACCTTGATGTCCAATCCAGCCATCGCCCTGCGATGGCGCACGCAACGAAGCCGCGCTCTTGTGCGCGGGCTAAGCGGAAGGGTTGCAGATACCTTGCTGAATAAACGGCGAACCGACGTTTAGGGGGTCAGACTCAAGTGAAGCCGGAATGGAGGTGGGCCGACATGGGTGTCATTCGCGCGCGCGTACTTCCGCTTTCCTGTCTCGTTCGATCGAAAGTCGTCGCGCCATTTCGTGTCCGCCTGGACGGAGACTTGTCGCTCGCGGTTTCATTGAAAATAATCATGGCGCCGCAATCGACGCCTTTTTGATGTAGTCGAGTTTCGGATACTCCCGCTCGAGATACGCGTTCCCTTCCTCGTAGAACGGATTCATCTCCGGGCCGTTGCCATTCGGCTTGGCTTCGCCATAGCCCGCATACAGCTTCTCGACCACGTCCATTCCCGAGACCACTTCCCCGAACGGCGCGATCTGAATATCCAAAGTCGCGGAATTGTCCGCCAAATTGATGAACGTTTGTGTGGAGCGCCTGTTCGCCTGGAAGAATGAAACCATTCCCTTCGTGTTGCTGTGCTTATGAGTCTGGTCGTCCGCGATGCGTGCGCCCAGCCAAGCCTTCGCGACGGCCGGGTCACCGTTCAAGCCCCAGACAGCCATCAGCGGCGTGACGCGATAGAACCGGTTGCCATCGTAGAAGCCGGATTTCACGAGGTTGTAGAAACGATCGGCTCCGTTGGGAGCCCAGTCCCGGTGCACTTCGACGACGAACGTGCCCGCGCTCGTGTCGAAGCTCGCCTCGAAAGTATCGGGAGCTCGCTCCGTGAATCCGGCCGGATTGGTCAGCGAAGGCTTGCCCGGCGGATCTTGCGCCGCGAACGCGGCTGGGGCGCCTGCGCCGATTGCCAGAGCAAGCAGGGCGGTGATTGCCACGACGCCCGGAATCATGATTGCGCGAAGCTTCACTGCGGGCTGCCCGGCTGCTGCGACGTTGGCTTCGGTTTCCTCTTGTACAACTTGCCGTACACAAAATCGTCGGCAAACGGAATGCACTGAAATTCCAGCAGCTGCATATGGCTCGACGTGCTTGTACAGAATCATGCTCATCTTCCAGGGACGCGTGAAAACCTTCGGATCGTCGATGGTCGCCTCGTATCGAATGTGGTCCGGAGAAATCGCCGTGTAGCGTTCGACCACGTGCGCATCCTGACTGTAGTAATTTCCGGACCGGTCGAGCCAAATCACGTGGCTGAACCAGCGATCGTCGACGACGAGCGTGTCGCCTTCAAAGCGGCCGACCGATTGGCCCATCCAGCTGTCCGTGTTGATCAACTTGGCTCGGGTTTTCTCCAGGTCGTCGCCCAGCGGAACCACGCGCGCCGAGTTTCCGCCGTATTCATAGGCGATCAGTACGGTGTCTTTGGTCTGAAGAATTTGAAACGGATACGGCATGTAGGTGACGCGGGGCACTCCGCCCTGGTAACACTTCGCTTCGGGATCGGCTTGATCCTCGGTCCCGTTTTCGAGCACGAGCGGATCAGGATGCAGCCGTTCCGCACGGTAGCGATTGCGCTGTAGGAGAGCTTCCGGCTTATAGGGTATCGTGCCTCCCTCAACTACGCTGAGGCCCGCGGGCTCTGCCAGATACACGCCGACCAGATCGGCGTATGGCGCGGGTCGAGCACCGTGTTCTTCAATGTCCCAATTCGCCGTGTTCATCGTTTGCCAGAAACCGTTGAGATCGGGCTGGCCGTCGGCCGTGCGCGCTGGTTTGTACGCGGCGCGTGTCTGCGAGTTCAGGGACCGGAAGCCACCCCCTAGCAATGCAATCACCGCGAGCGCGCCGATGGCTGCAGCGGCACGAGGCGCCCTGAGCGGAGGGCCGGGTTTCAACTTTCCCACCAAGCGACGACTCATTTTGCGGACGGGTCTTTCCCATCGGCCGGCGCGCCCGTGCCGGATGAGCCGACAAATAGCGTCTGACCGTTTGGATATTTAATGGATCGCGCGTTGGCGCGGAAAGGAACTCCCTTGGAGAGGAAGCCTTCGACAACGACCTTCGTGCCGGGCTGCAGGTAGTCCTTGCTGAAGCCACGTCTGATCAGCGCGTAGGGACCGCCCCCTTCAAACATCCAGTGCTGCAGCTGGCCATCGGGCGCCACGGAATCGACATGAAACCAGGTGTGCGGATTGGTCCATTCGACCTGGACGATCGTGCCTTCGATCTTAACGGGCTTGGTTGCGTCGAACTCCGCCGCGAAAGCATGATGCGCATGGGCCGGCGCACTCCCGAGCAGCATCCAACCCGACATGACGACTGAAGCCAGAACAATTCCCTTCCATTGCATTGGCCCGCTCCCTTGGAAAACGGATCGACCACTCCCTATTCATGATTTTTGCCGTCGGCACTCGCACCAGGCTTGCCGCCCTGGCGATTCGCCTCCGCGATGGCTTCCTTCTTGAGCTGCTCGACTCGCGCCTCTCGGGCTTCGACGGAGTCCTCGCCGCTATCGAGAGAGCTCTGTTCGTCCGCGCGCGCGTTGGCGAGTGAATTCGCGCGGTCCTTCGGGTCTTCCTGGCAGACGCTGGTCGCGTCTTCACGGGCGTCATCTTTGCGCAGGATGTGCATCACTGTGTACGGTTTCACGTACACATGCGGGTCGTCGATCGTGTAGGTATACTCGAGCCGGTCATCGGCCGTGCGCGTGAATCGCTCGACGACGTGCAGAGTCTCGCCCGACCCGGGATACAGCGCACCGCCGTAGTTGGGAATGATCGGTGAGCCGAACGTGATGTGCGTGATGTCCACGACCAGGGTGTTACCCTCCCACCGGCCGCGCGCGTCGCCCATCCATTCGCGGATTTTGTCGCTCGGGTGCGGCCGGCCGTTCAGCGGAACGATGCGATAGACGGGCGTATCTCCCAGAACGAACGCGACATAGCCCGGCGCTTGCAGAATTCGCCTGACCGGGCCGGCAGAGGCGTTCGTTCCGTAGCCGTCGCCGATATCGACGTCCTCACCCACCACCGGAGCATCGGGACGGCCGGGAGCCGTCGCACTCGCGCCGCCAAACGCCAAACCCCAGTTTGTGACCTCTGCTTCGTTGACGACGTTGATGCAGCGCGTGTTGAGGTTGATGTCGTCGATGCTGTCGGTCTCGCCGCGTCCTTTGGTTAAGGCCTCTCGCTCCTCCCAATATTTCACCTGCTCCAAAGTCCACGGCGGAATACGCCCGTTGGGAGGATCGACGATCGCGGAAGTTCTGTTCGAGATATGCGGGGGGCCTTCGGACCCGGAATACCCGAAGATCGCGTTGTAGTTGGGAACGGAGCGGAAACCTTCGTGTTCGACTTTGCCTTCGGCGATCAGGGCCTGGCGCTGGTTCGCTCGCGCTTCCGCCTTGGCCACACGATCGGCCAGTTCCGCGTCGGTGTAGAACTTTTTATCCCCCAGCGCCGTCGGGCGTTCGAGCGGCACGCTTTCAAAGCCGTCCCAGATGCCCTGAAGATCGGGATCGCCCCATCGGGTATGCGGTGCCGACCAGGCCTTCTTGTGCGCTGGCGCGGCGGTAGGCTTCTGCGCCGTGGTCTGAGCACACACACACACCGGAGCAAGAGCGAAGCCAAGAACACGGAGGGCGGCTGCTAGGCCGGGACCGCGACGCGGTCCGCAGAGTCGGGGATTCACCAGTGCATTCGACACGTCCTGAGCACAGGTGCGTACGCCTCGGAAACGGTCGCGGAGCGAACAGGCGGGGCCGAGGGAAAATTCCAGTGGACTGAAAGCGTGCCGCGAACCCTCATGAAGCCGCAAGAGTACGAAGGCTGCGAAATTTTGTCAAGGCCGACGACGAGCTACTGCAACTGGCCGGTCTGATACTTCAGAGCTGAAATCTGAGCTTGGTAATCGAATCTCGCATCGGCTGACTGCAGCTCGGCGCGGGTCTCGTTCAGCTGCGCCTGGCTTAGCTCGATGATCGAGCTTAGGCCCAGCTTGTAACGTTGCTGGGCCAGGTCGAGGGCCTGGTTTGCGTTTTTCAGCAGCTGGTCGGTGAGCGCGATCTTCTGAAACGCCGAATTTGCGTTCAGCCATGCCGTGCGAACGTCGCGGACGATTTTGTCCTGCATGTCTCTGAGGTATTGATCGTCGGCCTGGGCGCGCGATTTCGCTTCCGTCCGGAGCGCGCCGAATAGGTGACCGTTGAAGATCGGGATATTGACGTTCACTCCACCCGCCGCGTACCGGGGTCCGAGCTGTGGCGCACCGGCCGGCGTCAGACCGGCGGCGCCGGCTGCCGAAATCGTAGGGAGCCAAAGGTCTCGCTCTGCCGTCGCGTAGGCATGAGCGGATTCCGCGTCGAGTTTCATCCCGATCAGCTCCGGGCGATCGTGGATGGCCTGCTGGAGCAGGTCGGCGAAATCTGTCGGTGGTGCGGCTGGCAGCGGTTCTTCCTCGAGCTCGAAAGTTCGCTCATCGCCGTACCCGAGCGCGGCGGCAAGTTGCGCGTTCGTTGCATCGAGATCGTTCTGCGCCTGAACCAGCAGGAGCTGCGCCTCCCCGAGATCGACATTTGCGAAGCTAACATCAAGACCCGACTTGATTTTGTTCTGTTCGAGAGCGCTGGTTTGGTCGGAAACGAGCTGGCGGGCCTTCACCGTCTCCTGCGCTACTTTCAATTCCGCCTCGGCCTTCTGCACGCCGAAGTACGATTGATCGACGGCGAGCAGAACATCGGCGCGCGTAGTGACGACATTTTCCTGCTGCGCCTTCGCGTGCAGATTCGAGCTCTTCACCAGTTCGTGCGTGCGGCCGAAGTCGGTGACGAGCTGATTCACCATCACTCCATTCGCCTCGCGCTCGTAAATGATCGGATTGTTGAGCGCGCCGGCCGCGATCCGGCTGTTGTTTTCCGCATCGACGGCGGTGACGCTGCCATTCGCCATAGGGTAATACGCGGATTTCGCCTCCGTGACCTCCGCCTTTGCCTCCACAGCAAGATCGGCGGCGGCCTGAAGCTGCGGATGGTTTTCAATGGCGATGCGTTCGGCGTCGTGCAAGGTCAGTTTCTGAACCGTTTGCGCGCCAGCGGTTGCGCAGAAAATCGCGCCCCCAGCCGCAACCAACACGGCGTATCGAATCGAGGGGATTTTTCCGGTCATGGAGCCGCCTCCGTTTCCAACGGCGCAGCCGGGGCAGATCGCCGTCCGTAGATCAACAAATACGCAGCGGGCACCACGAAAATCGTAAGGGCTACGGACACGATCAGCCCCCCGATAATCACGCGCGCGAGCGGCGCGTATGCCTCGCTGCCCGTTTCGAGCTTCAGCGCCATCGGAAGAAGTCCGACGATGGTGGCGAGCGACGTCATTAGAATCGGGCGCAGGCGGATGCGGCATGAATGAGCCACGGCTTGGCGCACTCCGTCGCCTTCCTGCCGCAGGCGATTGGCGAAATCGACGATCAGGATGCTGTTGGACACCACCATGCCCGTGAGCATCACAATCCCCATCAACGATTGGATGTTCATCGTGGTGTCGGTGAAGGCAAGCGTGAGCAGGACGCCGACCAGCCCGGTGGGAATCGCCAGAACGATCAGAAAAGGGTCGACAAAGGAGGAGAACTGCGCCACGAGCACGAGGAAAACGAGAAGGATCGAGAGAATCAGGCCCAATCCGAAGCTGCGGAACGACGCGTTCATGGTATTCACCAGCCCGCGAACGTCGACGCGAATATTGGGAGGAATCTGCATGTTGCTGATGATTTTGCGCACTTGCTTCGCGGGCTTGCCAAGATCCTCAGCAGACGGCGCAACGTAGACGTCGATCGTCCGCTCGAGCTGGTAATGATCGACTTCGGTCGGCGTGAGAATCGGAGAAATGTCCGCAACCTGATTCAGGTAGGTCGGAAGCTTCAGGTCAGGGGCGTGCAGCGGCATTGTTTCGAGGTCCTGGAGCGTCTTCACCTGATTTTCGGGGTATTGCACGGTGACGAAATAATTGTTGCCGCTTTTCGGATCAACCCAATAGCTCGGGGCAATCATGGCGTCCGACGTGAGAGAGGTGATCAGGTTGTCGATCACTTCCTTTGGATTCAGGCCGAGCTCGCTGGCGCGTTCCCGGTTCACATTGACCTGCAAAGCCGGGTAATCCATGTCCTGCGGAACGTACACATCGGAAACGCCTCGGAGGCCGCGGAATTTCGCCTCGAGGTCCAGCGCGATGTGATCGGCGGAACTCAGATCGTTGCCGCTGACCTGCACGTCGATCGGCGCCGGCATTCCCTGGTTCAGGACCGAATCGACCAGGCCTCCCGACTGAAAATAAGTGCGGAGCTCGGGCAGCTGCTCGGCCACCTGCTTTCGAACTTCGTCCATGTAGACGTAGCTTCCGACCTTGTGGTCTTCCTCTAGGCCAACCTCCACGAAAGCCGTGTGCATGGCGGAGTTTGGAGTCGAAAGCGAGGAGAGATCGGGCGTCACGCCGATGTTGGAGACCACGGAAACCAGATCACCGGGCCGGACGACTTTGCGAACGATATCCTCCACGCGCTGGACGTATTGTTCGGTGTCCTCGATGCGGGTCCCCGTGGGCGCCTTCACGTTGATGATGAACTGGCCGGCGTCAGTTCGAGGAAAAAACGAGACGCCGACGAGCGGCCATAGCGCGAAGCTCAGAACGAAAACCGCAAGAAAGCCCCAGACGACTTCTTTCGGCCGGTCGAGCGCCTTATTCACCCACCGGTCGTATCGTTCGAGCAGCTTTTCAAACTTCTCGTTGAATCGGGCGTGAAACCGCGCCATCCAGGGTGGCCGTTTTGTCGGGTCGCTGGTAACCGTTTCGGCCGGCGCCGGATGCACGCTGCCCTTCAAGAGGTTCGCGCAATAGAGCGGAACGACTGACACGGCGACGAAATAAGACGCGAAAAGCGAGATGACCACGCTCAGCGCCAGCGCAGTGAAAAGAAACTTGCTAACGCCATACAGCAGGGTGACCGGGAAAAAGACCACGACCGTGACGATGGTGATCGCAAATACCGCCAGGCCGACTTCATTGGCTCCTTTTTCCGCCGCGACCGCCGATTCCTCGCCCAGCTCGAGATGGCGAAAGATGTTTTCGAGCACGATTACGGAGTTGTCGATCAATCGCGAAAAGGCCAGCGCCAGGCCGCTCAGGATCATGCTGTTGATCGTCGCGCCCTGAATGTGAAGGAAGAAGAAAGTGGCCATCACCGAGAGCGGGATGGAAAGAAACACCGCTGCCGTGGCGCGCGGGCTGCCCAGAAATATCATGACCATCAACGCGGTGAGCACCAGGCCTATGCCACCTTCGCGTAGCACCGTTGCGATCGCCTGCTTCACGAAAAGCGATTGATCGAAAACGACGTGCGCTTTCATTTGGGAGGGAATGTCGCGCAAATTCTGGATCGCGCCCTTGATTCCGTTCACCACTTCAATTGTGTTGCTGTTGCCGCCCTGTTTCTGGACGGGAACGTAAACGGATCGCTGGCCGTTTACTCGTACGATGTTGTACTGCAGAGCGGAACCGTCCACCGCATGGCCCACGTCGGAGATAAATACGGATTTGTCGCCCTCCGTCTTCAGCGGCAGGTCGTTCAGGGCCTTCGCGTCTGCGACCTGCGCGTTGGTGTAAAGATTGTAATCGAGTGGCCCGATTCGAACGTCGCCGGCGGGCAAAATCAGGTTGGATTCGTTCGTCGCGCGCACCACGTCCATAGGACTCAGTTCATGGGCCTGTAACTTCAGCGGATCCACGTAAACCATGATCTGCCGGTAGCGGCCGCCGTACGGCGGCGGGACAGTCGCACCGGGAACCCCGGCAATCTGGTTACGGATCTGAAACTGCAAATAATCGTGAAGCTGTGTTTCGGAAAGTCCCTGCCCGTCGACCGTGAGCAGGCAAACGGGAAGGCTTGATGCGTCCATGCTCATGACCACGGGAGGCAGCGTGCCTTCCGGAAGCCGCCGCAAATCCGCCATGGCTAGATTGGAGACTTGGGTAACGTCGGCGCTGGCATCCGTGCCGGGCTGAAAGTACACCTTGATCAGGCTGACGCCGGACATCGATCGCGATTCCATATGGTCAATGCCGCTGCCGAGCGTGAAAAATCGCTCAAACGTGTCGGTGATGTCCGCCTCGATCTGTTGCGGAGGCATGCCGCTGTAAAAAGTCGCGACCTCCACCACGGGAATATTGATGGGCGGAAACATGTCCACCGGCATCTGGACCAGGCTCGTGAGGCCGAGCACGCACACAAAGAGGCAAACGACGATGATGAAGTAGGGGTTTCGGAGGGAGAAGGAGGTCATGCGAGTTCCTAGTCCGCCCCCGACGGCGCGAGCGCCCATGCTGCATGCTCGCGACGCCGGTAAATAAGGAGGTATGCTGCGGGCACAACGAAAATCGTCAGAGCGATAGACGAGATCAGCCCGCCGATGATCGCGCGGGCCAGCGGCGCGTAGGCTTCGCTGCCCGTTTCGATTTTGAAAGCCATGGGCAGGAGTCCGACTACCGTCGCAAGCGAGGTCATCAGAATGGGCCGCAAACGGATGCGGCAGGCGCGAACGACCGCGTCTTTCAATCCATGGCCTTCGCCGCGGAGCACATTTGCGAAGTCCACGATCAAGATGCTGTTGGAAACCACCATGCCTTGCAGCATCACGATTCCCATCAGCGACTGGATGTTCAACGTGGTCCCGGTCAGAACCAACGTCAGAATCACGCCGATCAGCCCCGTCGGAACCGCGAGCACGATCAGAAACGGGTCGACAAAGGAGCGGAATTGGGCGACCAGAATCAAGTAAACAAGGAGGACGGCGAGCGATAGTCCGAAAGCAAATCGCTCGAACGAAGACTCCATGGTGACCACCAACCCCCTGATATTTACGCGAATATTGGGAGGCAGCTGCATGCCGGAGATGATCTTCGAGATTTTCTTGGCAGGTCCGCCGAGATCCTCTCCCGTCGGAGCGACGTAGACGTCGATCGTCCTTTCCAGCTGGTAATGATCGACTTCGGTGGGAGTCGAGAACGGCGAGACATCGGCCACTTCGCTCAGATACGTGGGTGCCGTGCGGCCGGACGCGCGCAACGGCATGGCTTTCAGGTCTTCGATCGACTTCACCTGATTTTCGGGATACTGAACGCTGACGAAATAGTTGTTGCCGTTGTTCGGATCAACCCAGTAGCTCGGCGCAATCATCACGTCGCTGGTAAGCGCGGTGATCACGTTGCTGATCACTTCCTTCGGCCTCAATCCCAGCTCGGACGCGCGCACGCGGTCCACGTCAATCTGCAGCGCCGGATAGTCCATGTCTTGCGGAACGTACACGTCGGAAACGTCCGGCAGCGCCTTGATCCGTTGCGCCAGCTCCTGCGCGATCGTGGCGCTGCGGCGTAAATCCATGCCGCTCACTTGTACGTCAATGGGCGCCGGTAGACCTTGATTCAAGACGGAATCGACCAGGCCGCCGGATTGGAAATACGTCCGAAGTTCCGGCATCTCGGTCGAGATGCGTTTCCGGACTTCCCCCATGTAGGTGTAGCTGCCGACCTGGTGGTCCGTTTTCAATCCCACCTGGACGAAAGCCGTATGCATCGCTGAATTAGGAGTAAACAGGGCGGACAAATCGGCCATCACGCCGATGTTGGAAACCACCGTGTCCAACTCGGTCGGCTTTACGACCTGACGAATGATCGCTTCGACACGTTCGACGTATTGTTCCGTCAATTCCAGCCGCGTGCCGGTGGGCGCTTTGATATTGATGACGAATTGTCCGGCATCCGTGCGCGGAAAGAACGAAACACCGATGAACGGGAAGAGCAGAAAACTTGCCAGGAATACGCCGATGAATCCGATGACCACTTCTCGCGGCCGATCCAGGCTCTTCTTTACCCATTTCTCGTAGACGTCCAACATCTTGTCGAAGTGGGCGTTGAAGCCAGCGTGGAACCTCGCGCCCCGGGATTTTCGGGCCCCCGGGGGGCCGTGCTCCTCGATCGGTTTCAGTACATGCGCGCAATAAAGGGGTACCACCGTGACGGCGCAGAAATAGGACGCGAAGAGGGCCAGGACCACGCCCAGAGCCAGAGCCGTGAAAAGGTATTTGCTGACTCCGAAGAGGAAGGTCACCGGAAAAAACACAACGACGGCCACCAGCATGATGGCCAGTACCGCAAGCGCTACCTCGTTGGCACCATTGATCGCCGCAACCTTGGGCGATTCGCCGAGTTCGAGGTGCCGGTACACGTTTTCGAGCACCACCACCGAATCGTCGATCAGTCGCGAAAATGCGAGGGCCAGCCCGCTCAGCACCATACTGTCGATCGATCTTCCGGCCATGTGCAGTATGAAGAACGCGATCATCACCGAGAGCGGAATCGACAGGAACACCGCGGCCGTCGCCCGCAGGCTGCCGAGAAAAACCAGGATCATCGCGCCGGTAAGAAAAATCCCGGCGCCGCCCTCGCGAAGCACCGTCGAAATCGCTTCCCGAACGAATACGGACTGGTCGAATACAACGTGCGTCTTCATCTGCGACGGTATGTCGCGGAGGCTCTTGATGGCGCCCCGGATTCCGTTGACCACCGCAATCGTGTTGGTATCTCCGCCTTGCTTTTGAATCGGGACGTAGACCGATTTCTGGCCGTTCACGCGCACGATGTTGTATTGCAGGTAGGATCCATCTACGGCTTTGCCCACATCGCGGATGAAAACCGACTTGGTTCCTTCCGTCTTCAGCGGCACGCCGTTCAGATCGTCGGCGCTGGGAATCTGCGCGTTGGTGTAAATGTTCCGATCCGTCGGTCCCAATCGGAGATCGCCGGCGGGAAGAATCAAGTTGGAATTATTCGTGGCGCGCACCACGTCCATCGGGCTCAGGTTATGTGCCTGCAGTTCCTGCGGATCGACGTACACCATGATTTGTCGATACCGGCCCCCGTAGGGGGGCGGCACCGTCGCGCCGGGAACGCCTGCAATCTGATTTCGAATCTGAAATTGGAGGTAGTCATGGAGTTGCGTCTCGTTCAGCCCCTGCCCCTCCACGGTGAGCAGGCAAACAGGCAGATTCGACGCATCGGTCTTTAACACCACCGGCGGGAGCGTTCCTTCAGGCAGGCGGCGCAGGTCGGCCATCGCCAGATTGGAAATTTGAGTTACGTCCGCGTTGGCGTTGGTCCCGGGCTGAAAATAAATCTTGATCAGGCTGACTCCGGTCATCGACCGCGATTCCATATGATCGATGCCGCTGCCGAGCGTAAAAAAGCGCTCGAAAGTATCCGTGATGTCGGCTTCGATTTGCTCGGGCGGCATGCCGTTGTAGAAGGTGGCGACCAGCACCACTGGAATATTGATGGGAGGAAACATGTCCACAGGCATTTGCAGCAGGCTCGTGAGCCCGAGGACGCAAACGAAAAGGCAGATCACTACGATGAAATACGGATGTCGTAGTGAAAATGAAGGCATGCGATCGCCTATTCCGCTCCAGAGGGCGTGATGGGCTTGGGACTCACGAGCTCCCCCGATTTGAACTGCGACTGCTCTCCAAAGATGACGCGCTCGTTCTCGCGAAGACCGGAGAGAATCTCGACCTCCGTGGCGCTTTGGACCCCGATGGTCACGTCGCGCTTTTCGATACGGTTGTCGGCGCCCACAACCAGCACCGCCCCCGTGGCTTCCCCCGAGGTTTGCACGGCCTGCACCGGCACGGTCAGCGCGTTCGGGACCGTGTGCAATGGAATTTCAACGGTGGCGTACATTCCCGGAACGATTTCATAGGCCGGATTGGGAACCTCTACTTCCGTGTGCATCGTGCGCGTCTGCTCGTCGATTTGACCGGAGAAGAGGCTGACCTTCCCCGGAAACGTCTTGTTGATCGACGAGAGGCTGACGGTCACCGGCTCGCCCACGTGTAGGTCCGCCACGGCTCGCTCCGGCACCGGAATCACCAGGCGGAGCAGATTGTTTTGCGAGAGATGGCAAAGCGTCTGGTCGCCCTTGTTCGACGAAGTTCCGGCCGGCAGCAGCGCGCCGGTATAGGCATCAATTTCGGTGACCACACCGTCAAACGGAGCGGTGATCCGGGAATATCCAAACAGCGCCCGGTCTTTTTCCATCGCCGCCTTGGAGGCCGCCAGCTCCTGCTCACTGCCCGCCAGTGCGTCTCTCGCCGAAGATTCACCGGCGCTCGCCTCCTGGTCTTTGCCCTGAGCGACGTCGATCTCCTCCTGCGCCACCAGCTCCGGCCGCGACTTTTGCACGTCGGCAAGCCGCGAATAGGTCAGGTGCGCGACGGCATATGCGGATGTCGCGCGATTGAGTTCTTCCTTCGCGCGTTCAATGTCCTCGGCGCTCTTCTTGGTGTTCGCTTCGTCCTGCTGGAGCTGCTGCTCGAGTTCGGGGATTTCAAGAACCGCGAGGAGCTGACCCTGTCTGACATGCGCGCCCCAATCGACGTCCAGCTTCTGGATGTAGCCGGAAACCTTGGCGTACACATTGACTTCCTGATAGGGCTGGAATTCCGCGGCGATGCTCAGCTGGCTCGTCAGATTTTCGCGATGGGAGGTGACGACGGGAGCGACCGGCGCATTGGCCGCCTCATCAGCCGGCTTGCGGCTCGAGCCGCAGCCGGCCGCCAGGCAGCACGCCATACCAAACAACGCGGGCAACCAGGTACGGCAGGTTTGAACCGCTGCGGGGAGTATTTTCATTTCGTCTCTTGCGTAAGGAAGGCTGTGTCACGGATCGCTTGGCGAAGTTTTTCCAGCGTGAAGCCGGCGGAGCGCCGCAGTCCGACCAAATCTTGCCGGCGCTGGCGAATCTCCCGGGCCACCCCGGGAACTTTATCGGCAATTTCAAGCGGAACTGTTTGCACGCCGTGAAGGTCGCCGTGAATCAGATCGCCCGGCCGAATGGCCAGGCCGCCGACCTCGACCACGTTCCCGAAATCAAACACGTGCGAGTAGGCATGCGACACGGAGACGTTGCCCGCAAACATCTGAAATTCCGTGGGGTGAATATCGGGAAGATCGCGTACGGCGCCGTTCGTCACGATGCCCACGCAGCCGAGCGCGAGCAGGATATTGGCGTGCACCTCGCCCAGGAACGCTCCCCGGCCCGGCGGATCATCGACGTCCTCAATCACCACTACGCGCGGCGCCGGAATCGTCAGAATGTTGTTCCACCAGTCGGTACGGTCGTAGTAGTCGTATGATTTCGACGATTCCATCCGAGGGTTCGAACTACGCATGTGGGCCGTAACGGCATAGCCCGCCATCGCGGGCTGATCCTGAAAAATGCAGCGAATACTCGAATCGGCAAAGCCCGTATTGGGCAAACGGACCCGGAACGTTTCCACGGCGCTGGCGACGAGGCAGGTCGTCAGGCTGCGAAACGGTTCCAATTGAGCGGGTTTCAAGGCTCGCGTCATGGCGGGTCTCGTCGCCAGGAAGTCCTAGCGAACCTCCAGAAATGTATCCAGGGCCCGCACACGGATGAGCTTCCATCCGGTGTCTACTGTGTGGATGCTCGGCACCGCCAGAACGGAACATGCGCCGGTGTTGGTCACCTTCCGATGTCGGCCGAAAAGGCTCGGGCGCTCGGTCACGTTCGCGCACACGGCCTTGGTGCCCTCTGCGTCGTAAATCACGGCGTGCGCCGCTGGGTCATATTTCAAGCCGGGAATCTGGGCGAAGCTCGGCTGCGGACCGCGGAGAGGGTCGTCGCCCCCGTAAATCATTTGATCGGGATAGGTGTATTCCACGACCACGCGGGCACGACCCGTTTCGGGCTCCACCTCGAAGTGATAGCTTGATACCGAGACCGGTTCGCGATTGGTGATGCTGTTCACCAGCATGTATTCATAAGGAATCGAATCGATTTTTGCCGCGGTGTTCGCAGAGGCCTGCGTCGCGACGGCGAGGGGCGCGAGTAGCGATATTGCGATTGCCAGCGCCTGTTTCATGAGCTTCACGATTCAACGCTATGACCGCTTGGGCGGGAGTTGTACTGAAGAGATTCTGAAGATTTGCTGAAGGCCGGAAGGTCCGGCGGGACTAGGACTTGGCGGCGCAGCCCACCGCCGGCAATAGAATCCAAAACGTCGATCCGGCCCCGGGTGCGCTGCGAACTCCGATTTCGCCATTGTTCGCGCGAACGGCCCATTGCGCGACCGAAAGCCCCAGGCCAGCGCCCATGTCGCCGCCGCGATCGCGCCCCGCACGGGATTCGTCGGCGCGGTAGAATCGCTCGAAGACCTTCGCGGCGTGCTCCGGCGGAATTCCCGGTCCGGTGTCGGTGACCGAAAGCTCCACGCTCGAATCGCCGCGGCATTCCACCCTCGCCGCGATCGATCCACCGGCGGGCGTGAATTTCACCGCGTTGTGAAGGACGTTGACCACGGCTTGGCGGACGTAGAGGCGGTCGGCCTGTGCGCCGACGCTTTCGTCGCCCGTCAGAGTGAAGGTCAAGTTTTTGTCCTCGATCAGCACTTCCAAAAGCGCTGCCGCTTCGCGCACCAGCGCGACGAGCGGAAAGACCGACACCTGCACGCGAATCTGCCCGGCATCCGCGCGCGACAGCGTCAGCAGGCTGTCGACGATGCTCGCGAGCCGGTTCACTTCTTCGAGCATGCTTCCGATCGTGTCGCGATACTCCTCGGGAGTGGCGTTTTCCTGGAGTCGCACTTCGCCGATGCTACGAATCGCCGCCAAGGGCGTGCGCAATTCGTGGGAAGCATCCGCGGTGAATCGCTGCAACTGTTCGAAGGATTGTGCGATCCGCGAAAGCATTGCGTTGAACACCGTCGCGAGGTGGCCCAGCTCATCATCGGGATTGTCGACCGGCAAGCGCTCGTTCAGCCGCTCGGAATTAATTTCCTCGGCGCGATGTGCCATTTTGCTCACGGGATCGAGCGCATGCCCGACAATGCGGTATCCGGCCCACGCCGCCCCAGCCAACACAACCGGTGAAACCAGCAGTAGAATCAGCAGCGTCTGCTTCACCTGGTTCCAGATCAAATCCTGGCTGTAGCCCACGCGGATCAAAACCGTGCGGCCCTGCAAGTCGTATTTGCGGCTGATCAAGATCACCCGCGTGCCGTCGGAAAGCCGCTCCGTGCGGCCCGAATATCCCTTTTCTCCTTCCCCGGCAAATGGCGCGCCGCCGAGTGTGCGATCGCCCAGGCGCTCGTTGCGGTAAAGAATCGAGCCATCGGGTCCCAGAACCTCGAGCAGCCTTTCCTGCACCTGTTTCCAATCGGTGTGGTGGTGGTAATCCTCGCGCACGCCCACTTGTCCGTCGTCGGCGACGTACAGCAGGCCTTTCACCGTTTCGAGATCTTCGGCCGCAATGCTTTTCAGGATGGTGCCCGCCTGCCAGAAAAGCAGGAGTCCGACACCGGCGAAATATACGGCCAGAACGCAGGCCAGCAGGCCCACGTGCCACAGCGTCAGTCGAGTCCTAAGGCCGCGGGGAGCGGGAACGTTCACGGAGCTTCCTCGCGCAGTACGAATCCGACGCCGCGTACGGTGTGCAGAAGTTTTTTCTTGAATGGCTCGTCCAATTTTTTTCGCAGGTGCGCGATGTGGACGTCGATCACGTTGTCGAGCGGCGTGTAACGTTGCGTTTCCTGCCACACGTCGCGCGCCAGCACCTCGCGGGAAACTACCGAGCCCTGCTGGCGTAGCAGATATTCCAGCAGATCGAATTCGCGCGCGGTCAGCGCCAATTCACTGCCGGCGCGCGAGGCTTTGCGCCCGGCGGCGTCGATCTCGAGATCCGCCAGCCGCAATTTGTCGCCGGAATCGGATCTCCCGCGGCGCAGCAGCGCGCGAACGCGAGCCAGTAGCTCGGAAAACGCGAACGGCTTCACGAGATAATCGTCCGCGCCCGCATCGAGGCCGCGCACGCGATCTTTCACGGTGTCCTTCGAGGTGAGAATCAACACCGGGACGGTCACGTTCTTTCGCCGGAGCGCGACGAGGACTTCCATTCCGTCACGCCTTGGAAGCATCAAGTCGAGGATCACCAAATCGAACGGCTCCGTCGATGCGAGGAAAAAGCCGTCTTCCCCCGTGTGCGCCACGCTGACGGAAAACTGATCCGCCTCCAGGCCGGTGCGAAGCGCGCGGGCCATTTTTTCCTCGTCTTCGACGATCAGGATGCGCATCGGGTCGAACTCGTGCCGGGTCTCAACTGAAAATATACACCGACCAAAATCAAAAAGTCCGCAACGGGTGATAGCATCCCGGAGCAACGGGCCCCTTTCTCAAGTCGTAGATTGTCCATCAGAGTCCATCTCGTTCTCGGGGGCGAAAGATGACGCTCCAAAAACGCGCCGCCGCTGGGTTTTTCGGCGCCTTCAGGCGCCGGCCGGAGTGGTCTACGCGACGTTATTCGGAGAACGGGACTAGGCGGCGAACAAGGGGTGCGCGACTGCCGCTTCGGGATCCTCGGACGGGGAGGTCACGACGCAGCCTTCTTGAGCACGGGACGATCGCAATTCTTCACCATGTGCACTTCGGTCCCGCCCTTTTCGAAGTGAACTTCGTCCATAAACGCCTTCATCATCAGGATCCCGCGGCCATGTTCGGCACCGAGGTTTTCCGGGCTCGTTGGGTCGGGTACTGCGCCGGGATCGAAACCCGCGCCTTGGTCGCGGACGACGATCGAGACGCGATGGCTCGGCTCAACGCGGCAGGAAATCCGCACGCTTTTCGATTTCTGCTCGTGATTGCCGTGGATCACGGCGTTTGCGAGCGCCTCGAACAGCGCCACCTCCACGTCCGGCTCCCTGCCGGCGAGGCATTGCGACTCGCGGATCCGCGCGACGATCTTATCGACCGCTGCAGCAATCGAATTGATATCGCTCGGAATTTCCAGTTGAACCTCCTCGGACATCGCGCTCGCAAGCCTCCCGGTGATATGTATGATCGCTCGAACCTGCCGATTACAATCAGTGCTTTCGGGTATTTGCGGGACTATACCGCAACAGTAGGCTCCAAGGACACACCATGAAAGAGAAAACAGAAAAGGCCAAAGGCACGGCGCCTGACGGCGTAACGATCTCAACACGTGCCGAACAGAAGCAAGTGGAGGAGCGCGTCGCCATCGGCGCGAACGTGGTGTACGAGGCGATTCGCCGCGAAGGCGACGACGAGCTTCACCGGCCGCCCGCCGCTCTGGCATGGTCGGCCTTCGCCGCGGGCCTTTCGATGGGATTTTCCTTTGTCGCGGAGGCGCTGCTGACCACGTATTTACCGAACGAGCCGTGGGTGCCGCTGATCTCCCGAGCCGGCTACAGCATCGGCTTCCTGATTGTCATCCTGGGGCGCCAGCAGCTTTTCACCGAGAACACCCTCACGGTGATTCTGCCGCTGCTGCTCGATACGACGCTCAAAATGCTTCTGCGCGTCATGCGGCTTTGGGGCATCGTGCTGGCGGCCAATCTGGTGGGAACGTGCATTTTTGCCTTCTCGATCGCACACCTGCCGGTCTTCGACGCGCACACGCGACAAACATTCGTGACCATCGCAGCAGCTCATTTGGGCCGCACCTTCGGCACTGTGCTGCTTCGCGGAATTTTCGCAGGGTGGCTGATCGCACTGATGGTGTGGGTGCTTCCGGCGGCGGAGCATTCGCGCATCGCTGTCATCATCATTTTGACCTATCTGGTGGGCCTCGGCGGACTGACGCACGTCGTGGCGGGATCGACGGTGATGTTTTTCGCCGTCGCCACAGGAATGCTTTCCTGGAGCGGGTACTTGTTGCATTTCCTGATTCCGGTGCTCATAGGAAATATTATCGGCGGTGTCTCGCTGGTCGCCGCATTCGCGCACGGGCAAGTGGTGGGCGGAAAGGGTCCCTAACCTCTCCTCTACGTCGTTCGCTGTATCGACAGCTTCGAATTCAGGCGCGTAGTGTCAGCGATGCAACCCAAGGAGCCGACGTGCCGCGAACGAATGGAACGAACCGCAGAAACAAATCGAATGACGATAACAAGGTTCGGTATGCAGTCGTGGGGCTGGGTTACATATCACAAGCTGCGCTGCTACCCGCATTCCAGCATGCGCGCCCAAATTCCGACCTCGCGGCACTCGTCTCGAGCGACCCTGCAAAGCTAAAGAAAATCGCCCGTACGTACGGCGTCAAGAAAACCTATTCCTATGAGCAATACGCCGACTGCCTGAAGAGCGGAGAAATCGATGCGGTCTACATCGGACTGCCGAATCACATGCATCGCGCCTATGCCGAATCCGCCGCCCAGGCCGGCGTGCACGTCCTGTGCGAAAAACCGATGGCGCTCGACGAAGCCGACTGCGAGGCCATGATCGAAGCCGCCGAAAAAGCCGACGTAAGGCTGATGATCGCCTACCGCCTGCATCTGGAGGCCGGAAATCTCCACGCCATCGACGCGATCCATTCCGGGAAAATCGGCGATCCCCGAATCTTTTCCTCCGTCTTCTCGCAGCAGGTGAAGCCCGGCAATTCGCGCCTGAAAAATGATGTGGGAGGCGGCGCCATTTACGACATGGGCATCTATTGCATCAACGCCGCGCGCTATTTGTACAAAGCCGAGCCCACCGAAGTCTTCGCCTGGAATTTGAACTCCGGCGACAAGCGATTCGAGGAAGTTCCCGAGATGACGAGTGCGCTGATGCGGTTCCCCGAAGATCGAGTCGCCTATTTCACTTCGAGCTTCGGCGCCGCGGACCGGTCCGTTTACGAAGTCGTGGGAACGAAAGGCAGTTTACGCATGGAGCCTGCCTACGATATGACGGGAGACTTCAGGACGGAGATCACCATCGGCGACCGCACCACCAAGAAGGTTTTCAAGAGCCGCGATCAATTTGCCGCGGAACTCGTCTATTTTTCCGATTGCGTGATCAACCATAAAGAGCCCGAACCTTCCGGCCGCGAAGGACTCGCCGATGTGCGCATCATCGAAGCCATGCTGAAGTCAGCGACGACGAACCGTCCGGTTTCAACGGAGCCGGTTCAGGTCCGGCGCCGCCCGGACGCGAAAATGGAGATCGAACGTCCGCCGCTGGCAAAGCCGGCCGAACTCGTGAAGGCCGCCGCTCCGGGTGGCTAGCAAACAAGCGCCATCGACGGGCAGCACGTTGAATTGCAGTACGTTGGAATGTTGTTAGCTTGCGTGACGGGCGAAACTCTCGAATCGATTCGCCGGCGAGACCAGAGGGGACGCAAGTTTCGTTTCAGCCAGCGCTTCGCGGCCCCGGGACGCTTTAATGACCGCCCATTCGACATCCGTGGGCCGGAACGGCACACCGATCACATCCAACGCGCCCAGTTGAATCGCCTCTGGTGGTCGCTTCCGAATACGCGGGCTGGTCACAATCACCGAAGGGCCAAGCTTGCGCGCCTGAGACGCCGTCAATAGCGCACGGAAATCGCCGTCGGGAAAATACTCGCTCGAGAAAACCAGCCCGACCTCTCCTTTATCGAGAAGTTCGCGGCACTGGCCCAACGTCCCGACGCACATGGCATCGATCCCCAGCTGCCCCAGAATCTTAGCGAGACTGCGGCGGTCTTCCGGATCTGAAATTGCGACGATGGTGTCCCAAGGCTTGCCCATGGCTGGCTCCTCTGGAAGGAAGATTCCCGTAAATGCTACTCCGCCCGATCCGGGTACTGAATAAAGGAAACACTGTAAGGCGCGTCGAATATAGTCGTAGACGAGAATTGTTAAACCGGAATGAACGCGCTAGTTTCCAGAATTTGCGGGAGTTACGAGCTCCCGGGATTTGAGCAGGCTCAGTTCGCCAGGTTGGGGGCGGAGGCGTTCGGGTGTTGATTCTCGAGCGTTGCAGCCACGATCGTTCCCTTTTCGTCGGAGCGTACCTCCAGGCTGCCGCCCAATTGCCGCAACCGCTCGCGCATGCCGCGAAACCCGACGCCGACTGTGCCGCTAGCGTTCACTTGCGTCAGCTTGTCGGCGGGTATTCCCTTGCCGTCGTCCTTCACTTCCAGGCTAACGACCCCGTTTTCGCGTCCGATCCGGATCGCCGCTGTCGCGCTGCCTGAATGGCGATGAATATTCGTGAGGCATTCCTGCACCACGCGAAACAGCGCGATTTCCGCTTCTTTGGAGAGCCGGCCGAAATCCGCCGACATGTCCAGCCGCACGGCGATCTTGCTGCGCGCGGCGAAGCCATCGACATACTCCTTGAGCGCCGATTCCAAGCCGATCTCGTCCAGCAGCGGAGGATGCAGCAGGTAGGAAAGTGTCCGAATCTCGTCCGAGACGCGCATCACCAACCCCTCATTCTCGTCAATGCAGCCCTGTGCGACCGGAGTGAGCTTGTGCTTTTCAAGCGACACGGTCGCAAGGTTCATGCTCAACGCGGCCAGCAGCTGGCCGATGCTATCGTGCAATTCACGTGCGATTCGCCGCCGCTCGTCGTCCTGCATCTGCAGCAGGCGGCCGGACAGCTCCCGCAGCGAAGTATTCGACCGCTCGAGCTCGTAGGTGCGGGCCTGAACGCGCTGCTCGAGCTGGTCGCGCAGGGCCTTCTGTTCGGTCATGTCGATCCCGGAGGCGACCAGCATCACCACGCGCCCGCTTTCGTCGCGCACGGGCGAAACGGTCCGATCGGCGTAGAGAACCACGGTGCGGTCGCGCATGCAGTAGTGGCATTCCTCGCGAACGATTTCGCCGGCCGCCGCGCGCGCAACCGACTGTCTCAGCTTCTCCGCTTCATCCGGCAGCGACGACCACCACGGTTCCCAGAATTCCCGTCCAATCACTTCCTCCCGCGTGAATCCGCAGCCTTCGATCGCGGCGCGGTTCGCTTCCGTGATCGTCCCGTCCTTGGTCACAAAGACGAGGAAAGAGTATGTCTGGCTGAACGCAGCCCGAATTCGTTCCTGGTTGATTCTTGAGGCGGCTTCGATTTGCTTGAGCTGGGTGATATCGCGTGCGATCTTCGAAGCGCCGATGATGCTGCCACGAAGATCTCTCATCGGAGAAATCGTCACGGAAACGTTGAATCTTCGGCCGCCCTTGGTGATGCGCACCGTCTCGAAATGCTCGATACGTTCCCCGGCACGCAGCTTTTTCATGATTTCAATTTCTTCATGCTGCAATTCCGGCGGAATCAGGATGGTGATCGGCCGGCCCACGGCTTCGCTTTCGGTCCAGCCGAAAATCCGCTCGGCGCTGCGGTTCCAGCTCGTGATGAATCCGTTTAGGTTCTTGGAGACGATCGCGTCGTCGGATGAATCGACGATCGCAGCCAGCCGTGCCCGGCTCGACTTGCCGCGCCGGTTCGATTCGCCCAGCGCGATGATGCCCGCAGAGAAAATCACGAAACCCGCCAGAGCAGAGACTCGCGACCGATCGAGTGCGGAAACCGAATGTAGCGGAGGAACGAACCAGTACCAGACGCCGACGGCTTCTATTAGCGTCGCGAGGATCGACGGCGCCAAACCGCAATACCATGCGGTAAAAACAACCGCGAGCCACGCGGCGTGATACGGGTTCGTGACGCCGAGGAGCGGATCCAGCAGATAACGCAGGTAGAGTGCCGCGAACGCAGCGACGATCGCCAGCCCGTAGCGGATCGCGTCCTGTTCGGAGAAAGTACGGCGCCCCATACCCTCGACCGCCCTCCCGCCTACACCGCACTGAAAACACAACCTTTCGATGCCGTAATCGCCGAAAATCGAACGTCAGAGCGGAGACGTCATTATACGCAAATTCGTAAACCGTCGCTGATGAGCGACGCGAGGATGCCACGCCAGAGGGAGTTTCGGGAATCTTAACCCCGGAAGAAACCGCCTGCTAGGGGGGGGCGGGAAACGCCGGCCCGGCCATGGGAGCGGAAGGGCGCCAGCATGGCCGGACCTGCGACTGGAACTGCGCGAGTGGCTGTGTTAGTTGCCGGGCCCGTTCTTGGCCGCGTTCGACGGGCTGACGTTGCGCATCATTTCGCGCGCCATCTTCAGGTGGTCTTGCAGCGTGGGCAGAGTGTCGGACGCGAACGATTTTATCGGCGGGTCCTGCCCGTTACTGGCTTCCTGCCGGAAAGCAGCGATGTCGTCCTGGTGATCTTTCACCATGTCCCGGGCGTAGGCGCGGTCGAATGCGTCTCCGGAAAGCTTCGAGAGCTTGTCGTAGGTCGCCTGGTCTTTCTTGTTGAGGTTCGTCGGCAGGTTCACACTTTCCTGCTGCGCGATGGTTTTCAGCTTGTCGTTTGCCGCGGAATGATCGTCGACCATTCTCTTGCCGAATTCCTTGACGGCGTCGCTCGTGCCTTTGTCCAGGGCGAGCTGTCCGAGTTTCACCTCGGCCATGCCTCCTTGCGCGGCGTCTTTTGCGAAGTCCGAATCGCTCACGGTGTTGGCCACGGTGGCGTCAGGCGCCGCTCCGGGTCCCGGGCCAGCGTTTGGCGAGGGGTACGGCGATGCCGATGGCGGCATGCGGCCCGCTTGGGCGTGAGCGGCCGATCCGGCCGCCAGAAGCGCACCCGCGCCGAGTGCACTCATAAACGCGATGTTGCGAATCCTGATGTTCATCGGTGAAGCCCTCCAGCAGCCAGACTAGATGTGGGCATTTTTCGTCACAATCAAGTAACGGCTGTAGTACCGATACTGCGGATGCTGTAACGCGAGGGACACTGCCACCGTTATGCGCGGTTGACCGCTTCCTTCAGGTTTTGGCGATGCTTCCAGAAATCTTGCCACAGGTCGCCCGAGCGCTTCAGGCGAGTGAAAATCGCTTCGATCGTGAAATCGCCCGGCCGAAATCCTTTTTGGAGTTCGGCGGAAGATACCGGAGTAGAAACGGGCGCGCCGGGCATCGGACGCAGCGAATAGACCGCCGCCAGCGGCTTGCCCAAAGAATTCTGCAGCGCGTCGATGAGCACAGTTCCCTTCTTCCGCTTGCCTACGCTTCGTTCCGATGTGACCAGATTCGGCAATTCCGCGCCCACCCTCTGGCCGATAGCGCCGGCAAACAGACGCACTTCGTCGTAAGTATTTTGGGGCTCCAGCGGGACGAAAATGTGAATCCCGGTGGCACCCGAGGTCTTCAGGTAGCTGCGCAGCCGAATGGATCGCAGATGCTTTTCCACCGCGCGCGCGACCCTCAACACCGATTCGAAAGATGTGCCGTCCGTCGGATCGAGGTCGAAGAAGACAAAATCGGGGTGCCGCTGGTCATCGGCTCGGCTCGACCAAGGGTTGTGGTCGATGCAACCCAGATTGGTGAGATAGAGCAGGTCGGCCACGTCGTCCAGGAGAAAGTACGGGATGTCTTCGCCGCGCTCCTTCGATTCGATCCGTACGGTCCTGATCCATGCGGGGCGCGACGCGGAGGCGGCCTTCTGGAAGAAGAATTTTTCTCCGATGCCGTTCGGATAGCGTTTGAGAACCATCGGGCGATCCTTCAGGAACGGCAGAATGTGCGGCGCGATCCGCCAGTAATAAGCGAGCACATCGCGCTTTCGAAGCACAGGGTTTTTCGGGAACCAGACTTTGTTAAGGTGCGTCAGGCTCAGCGCCTTGCCCTCGAGCTCCACTTCGATGGATTCTCCTTGGCCGCCCGCCAGTTCCTTTTCGAGGCTTTCTACAGGCAACGTGTTCCGAGAGGAGGCCGTCGGAGGGGGAGACGATTTTCCCGCGTCCGCCATTTTCCGGCCGCGAGGCTCGTACTTTGCCTCTCCCACCGCTTTCTGGCTTTCCCTGGCTGGATGCGTGAACTCCTGATCTTCGAGCCGGCAATCCTGCGGCTCGCGGTTCTCTTGAAAACCCAGGAAGACCGGCTGCCGAAGTTTCCCTTCGTCGGTCCAGTTGCCATACTGGACGCGCGCCACCAGCTCCGGTTTTACCCACGTAATGCGTTCTTTCAGTCGCGGCGCATCGCGAAACGGACTGTTGGCGACTTTCAATTGCGAGAGCGTCTTGAACGTGCGATCGAGTGATTCCTGCGTGAACCCCGTGCCCACGCTGCCGATATATTCCAGCTGCTTCCCGTCGTCGTAGAGCCCCATCAGAAGAGCGCCGAAATGGTCCCGCGTTTTTCGCGGTGCCGTGAATCCGCCGACCACCACATCCGTGTCGCTTACAATCTTGAATTTCAACCATTGCGGCGAGCGCCGACCGGCATACACGCTGTCGCGCCGCTTGGCGATGATTCCCTCCAGCCCCTCCCGCTTCGCCACTTCAAATAGCGCCAGGCCTTTTTCGACCTGGTGATCGGAGAATCGCACGCGCTCGGAGACCGAAAGTATTTTGCGCAGCTCTTCCTTGCGCTGTTCCAGAGAGACGCCGCGCAGATCGTACCCGTCCGCATACAGAAGATCGAACGCATAATAGGTCACCGGCGCTTTTTCCTGCAACGAGCGCGGAGGATTCAGCACACCGAAACGCGGCTGGATACGCGCGAATTCCGAACGCCCCGATTCATCAAGCACCACGATTTCGCCGTCGAGGATCGCTTTGCGCGCATCCACTTGCTTGGCCAGCTCGCGCAGCTCGGGGTATTCCGCAGTGATATTTCGCGCCGAGCGCGAGCGAAGCTCCACGTCTCCATCGCGAATGAACGCCAGCGCCCGCTCGCCATCCCACTTGATCTCAAACAGCCAATCCGGACTCGAGAAGGGCTTGTCCGCCAAAGTCGCCAGTTCGACTGCCACCTGGTCCGGCATGGCAACTTTCTTGGCTCCCGCTAGGCCTCCGAAGGCTTCGATCCTGACTCCGCCGGCGCGAGGCTTCGCGCCCCGCGCACCGTCTCGGGCCCCCGATTCGGCGGCGCTTTCGCCAGTTTCCGGGTCCGTCTTGCGAATCAGCAGCCATTCATTGCCGCGCTGGGAGTTGCGCATCTTCACCAGCGCAAAGCGTCCCCGCAGCCGCTGGCCCTGCAGAACAAACTTCAGATCACCGCGTTCAACCTGCTCGGCGGCACTCGGGGGCCCTTCAACCTCGAAGGTCCCGCGGTCCCAGATCTGCACCCGACCCGCGCCGTAATTCCCTTTCGGAATTTCGCCCTCGAAATTCGCGTAATCGAGCGGGTGATCTTCCACGTGGATGGCCAGGCGTTTCTCACCACGCTCCTCCGGCGGGCCCTTCGGAACCGCCCAGGACGCCAGCGCGCCGTTAATCTCCAGCCGGAAATCGAAATGCAGCCGGCTGGCCGCATGGCGTTGCACTACGAAGATCGGACGGGAGGATTTTTCGCGCCGGCCTTTCGGCTCTGGAGTCGCGCGGAAGTCACGTTTACGCCGGTACTGGGTGAGCCCGGACATGCGGGCCCAGTATACGGCTGCATGATCGCCCAGAACAGGAGCCGGCAAGCTCCCGAGCGACGCCACGCGCGGATTCTGCCGCAATTCTTGCGTTTGCGAACGCTCCCATTACACCTCCGCGTCGTTTCCTCTAAGGTCTTTGCCCGATAGCCGCCGCACGCGAAGCGCGTAACCTTTTGGGCGGGGAGACTTTCAATGGCCGCTTCCGTCTGGAAAGGCATGATTTCGTTTGGACTCGTATCGATTCCGATTCGGCTCTACGTCGCCGCCCGAACCAAGCGAACCTATCTCCACCAGATTCACGACAAGTGCAACACGCGGCTGAAACAGCCGCTCTATTGCCCGACGTGCGACCGCATGGTTGATCGCTCCGAAGTGATCAAGGGATACGAATACGAAACGGGGCAGTACGTGCTGGTCGATGCGGACGAAATCAAGAAAATCACGCCGCCCTCGGGCAAGACAATGGAGATCATCACCTTTCTCAAGGAAAACGAAGTCGATCCGATTTATTTCGACTCGTCGTATTTCGCGCTGCCGGATCCACGTGCCGAAAAGCCCTACGCGCTGCTGCTGAAGGCCCTCGAAGATACGAAAAAAGTCGGCGTAGCAAAGGTGACCATGCATCAGCGCGAGTACACCGTTTTCATCCGTGCGCGCGACAATGGCTTGACGCTGCACACCATGTACTACGCAAATGAGATTGCCGCGGTCGAAGGCTACGGCCGCAAGTACGAAGCCAAGCTACGCCCGGAAGAAGTGAAGCTCGCCGACCAGCTGGTGCAAAGCCTGTCGGCTCCCTTCAAACCCGAGCAATACCGCGACGAATTCCAGGAGCATTTGAACGCGCTCATCGAATCGAAACTGAAAGGAAAAGCGGTTACCGTCCCTTCGCGCCCCGCGACCAAAGCTCCCGTGATCGACATGATGGAAGCTCTCAAGCGCAGTCTCGCGAAAGATGGCGCCAAGGGCGCCCCGAAACCGGTTTCAGTGGCTCCCACGCGCGCACGCAGAAACGCCAGTTAGCAGTGCCGCCTTTCATCGCTTTTGTTCTGCCGGATTTCCCCTAGGTTTTCCCGCGTCCTGTATTGTCATTCACCTCCGGCGTTACAGCCATCGCCCGATGTTCCCCCGCCGGCTCGTCCGCCATAGTGAAAATGCAGCCGGTAGGGTGAACATCGCGGCAACCAGAAAGGAATCTCTGATATGCCAACCAACGACGCGCGCAACATGCAAAACGACGAACGTAATCCGGGCCTTACGCCGATCGACGGCGCGGCCGATATCAACCGCGCGGGCAACAAGCACGAGCCCGACCGCACCACAGGACGCCTGCCCGAACGCGCGGAGAAGATTGTTCGTCGGCACGAGAAGAAGCCCAAGCAATCGCGCAACCGCTAATGCGCGAGAGCCGGAATCGCTCACGGTCAAGGGTGCGAGGCCGTCCGAACGGCGAGGCCTCGCGCCATTTCTACCGCTTTCGTTGGATTCAGCGGACTCTTTCCCTCAGCAGGAGGATTCGATGGGCGGCTTGGGTGGTGAAATAAGGGCTGCGAATCGCGAGAAACTCTGGGAGAAATTTCGCGACGAGGTGCGTCCGTTTGTAATCGACCAGTTCGGGCTGACCGAAGAGTCGCCGGTCACGCAGACAAAAGCGTTTGATTCGATGCGCTTCGATTCCGAATCGGGCGAATGGGTACTGGATTACTATTTTTCCAGATAATCCGCGAACAGCTCAGAGCCTCGACGATGGCTTGCGTTCAGCGGGAACCTGTCGATTTGATTTCTTCCGCGCCGGCCTGGCGGAGCGAATCCTCCAGCTGGGCGCGGGCGGAATCGGCCGGATCGACGACTCCAATCAGTATTTTCCCGTTGGAAATTTCCGGATCATAAGGCTCGGGACGCTTGCGGGCGAGCCGTGCGGTTATCAGCAGCGTGATGACAGTGGTCAGGACCGCGCCGAACATGGTGACTTCGTACGTCACAATGGCCGTGGGAAACTGGGAGACGCGCGGCATGTTGCCGACGGTGATCGGATACGACACCTGCGTCACGCGCGCAAGCAGGTAGCCGCAAATGCTGCCAACGATGCCGCCGGCCGTGGCGAGCCAGGGCATGAGCGTCTTGTGCTCGGCGCGGGTGAACGAATATTCATCATAGGGCTCGGACGACATCACGAGAATTTTTTCCTGGGCCACGCCGGCCGCACGCAACGCCCGTACGCCGCGATCTGCCGAGTCAGGCCCAGGGAACAGACCGTAGATCGAGTTGGTCGAAGCCATCCTAGTCGGCTCCTGAGTCGGGAACCGGAGCGAGCGCCGGCGCGTGATTGGATCGCGCCTCCGGCGCGGCCTTCAGCTCCCAGATCGAAATGATCGGCACGGTCTTGGCGAAAATCATGTAGAGCATCGCCATGCCAGCAAAGGTCCCCGCGGTGATGGTGATTTCAACCCACGTCGGCCGGTAGGTGCCAAAGCTGTAGGGCAGATACTTGTGCGATAGCGACGGAACGATGATCAGGAAGCGCTCGAGCCACATCCCGATCACGACGCCGATCGACGCGATCACACATCCCGTGATGGTCCGCAGCTTCTTGATCGCCAAAATCGGGAACGGAATCACAAAGTTGCACACCACCATCAGCCAGAACAGCGGCGAGAACGATCCGGTCTGCGTGACCCAGAAAACCGTCATCTCCGACGGATCGTTGCCGTACCAGACAGTGAGCCGCTCGGCGAAAACGAAATAGAACCAGAGCAGGCTCATCACCAGCAGAAGCTTGCCCAGATTTTCAAAGTGAATGCGCAGCAGGTAGTCCTCAAGACCAAGGAACTTGCGCAGCAGCGCCATGGCAATAATCAGCGCGGCGATGCCGCTGAAGATCGCGCCGCAAACAAAGTAGGGAGCAAAGATCGTCGAGTGCCATGCCGGCACCGGCGCCATCGCGAAGTCCCAGGAAACGATGCTGTGCACGGAGACGGCGACCGGGATCACAGCGACGGCCATGATCTGCATGGCGGATTCCAAACGATGCCACTGCTTCGGCGTGCCGCGCCATCCGAGCGCGACGATGGTATAGATCCTCTTGCGCAGGCCGATGGCGCGATCACGAATCAGCGCCAAGTCCGGAATCATGGGCAGCAGAAGGAAGGTGACGCTGCCCAGCAGATACGTGTTGATCGCAAAGAAGTCCCACAGCAGCGGGGAGCGGATGTTGGGCCAGATGCCGCGCTCGCTGGGATAGGGGAAAAGCCAGAAGGCCAGCCATGGCCGGCCGAGATGGATGATTGGAAACGTGGCGCCGATCGAGAGAGCGAATACGGTGATCACTTCGGCGCAGCGAGTGACCGGCCGGCGCCAGGTCGCGTTCGCGAGGCGCAGGATCGCGGAAATCAGCGTACCGGCATGGCTCAAACCGATCCAGAAAACGAAGTTCGTGATGTAGAAGCCCCAGAAAACCGGCCGCCGAATTCCGGCCACGCCGATTCCGGCGTAGACCTGCCAGCTGAACGCGCAGAGCGCGGCAACGGCGATGCCAGCGAACAGGGCGAGGAACGACCAATAGCGCCCGGACGCTCCCTCGAGCGGCCGAAGCAGGTCGTCGGTTATTTGCTCAGGCGTTTTCGCTGCCATGCCATGAATCCTTTTGCAAATACGTGACCTTCGGCAACGTGCCAAGCTCGCCCAGAAGCTTCATGCCGCGATTTCCGCCCGCGAGGCGCGAGACCTCGCTGTCGGGATCGCTCAAATCTCCAAACACCATTGCCCGGGTGGGGCAGGACTGCACGCAGGCGGGCTGAATCTCGCCGTCCTTCACCGCGCGCTTTTCCGCTTCGGCTTGGATTTCTGCGGCCTTGATGCGCTGCACGCAGAAGGTGCATTTCTCCATCACGCCCACTTCGCGCAGGGAGACGTCGGGATTGAGCTGGAGGTTCAGCGGCTTGTCCCATTCCGGGTTGTACCAGTTGAAAAAGCGGACGCTGTAGGGGCAGGCGTTGGCGCAATAGCGCGTGCCGATGCAGCGGTTGTAGACTTGGCCGTTGAGGCCTTCGATCGTGTGGTAGCTCGCAAACGTCGGGCAGACCGGCTCGCAGGGAGCGGCGTCGCACTGCTGGCAGAGCACGGGCATGAATTTCGTCTTCACGTCGGGAAATTCACCTTCGAAATAGCGCTCCACGCGGATCCAGTGTTTGGCGCGTCCCCGCGAGGCCTGATCCTCGCCCACGGTCGAAATATTGTTTTCCGCATGGCAGGCCACGACACACGCTTCACAGCCTGTGCAGCGGTCCAGATCGATCACCATGCCCCACTGATGCGACATATTGTTTCCTTCCTCAGCGATGCTTCAGGTCTTTCGGCGTTTCTTCCATGCTGGCGCCGAACATCACGAGCTTGCCTTCCCCGACGCGCGAAATTTTCACGCGTGTGGCGGCCCACGCGAGCGAACCGGTGCCTTCGACGGTCATAGGCGCGAGGATTGAAATCGGATTCGCACCGCGGCCCGTGGCGTATCGCGTGAAATTGTGGTGGCCTTGGCCGACGGGCATGGCGATGACGTCCGGCGCAATGGCCGGAGTAACCAGCGCCGGCGCTTGCAAGGTGCCATGTGCCGAGGCGACTTCCAGCGTGTCGCCCATTTTCAGGCCGAGTTTTTCCGCCGTGCGATTGTTGATCTCGACCCATGTGCCCCACATGACGCTCGAGAGCGGATCGGGCGCTTCCTGCATCCAGGGCAGGTGCGCGAGCGAGCCGTCGTAGAACATCTGCGAGGCGAACGGCAGAAAGTAGAACGGGAAATCGTTTGCGCTGCCGTCGAATTGGGGTTCCGTGTATTTCGAGGGCGAAGCGGTTTCCTTCACCGATGCCGGCGCGGACGGCTTTTCGTCGGCGCTCCACCAGCCTCCCTGTGCCAGGGCCTTGGACCAAAAATCGTCGGCGTCCTTTGCGTTCTTGCTTCCCTTCTCTTTGTAAAGCTCGGTGAAGGAGGCTTTCAGCGCCTCGTCGTAGGTCTTCCATGGCAGAGCTTTCGCCAGGTCACCGCCGAGTTGCTGCGCCACGTCGAGCAGAACATCCGGCATCGAACGCGTGTTATGCAGCGGAGCCATTGCGGGCGGCGCGAGGCTCACGACGGTTTGTGAGGAGCCTGACTCCGGCGAGTCGTCGAGCCAGGATTCGAGCGGCGAATGATCGGGCAGGATCAAGTCCGCGAGCATGCTGGTTTCGTCGATGAAGCTGCCGAAACTGGCGATGAATGGAACTTTTTGAAAGGCCTCGCGGATCTGCCATGCCGATGGCGACGCAAACGCGGGGTTGCTGCCGTTCAAGAGCAGGACCTTAATCCGGTCCGACTTCGAAATGATTTCGCCGGCCACGTAGTGGAGCGTCTCGTTTGGGTCGGTTCCCCTCGCGAGCTCAAGACCCGGAGGCAGGACCGGCCTTTCCGATTTCGGCTCCCATCCCGGGCTGAACAGCAGACCCCCCGGCCTGTCGACGCTGCCAAGCAGCACGTTAAGAGCATTCACGGCCAGGCCATTAAAAAGCCCGTTTGTGTGAGCCGTAGCGGCATCGCCGATCAACGCAACCGAGGGAGAATTCGCGGCTGCCTCGCGAGCAATCCGCGTGATGGTTGCCGCCGAGACCCCGATCTGCTTTTCGATTTTATCCGGCGCGTATTCCGGCAGGCCCGTCGCCCATTGGGCAATGGCCCGTCCGGCCGCGCCAACGGGCCGCAGCTTTTCGTTCAAGATCACGTGCGCGAGGCTGAGCGCGAACGCGCCTTCGGACCCGGGCGGGCAGGCGATGAATTCGTCGGCACTGGCGCCCGTCTGCGAAATGCGAGATTCGACCTGCACAAATTTCCCGCGCTGTCCGGGCCGTCCTTTGCGCATTTGGCCGTAACCAACGGCTTGCGCGACGGGAGAATTCCAAGTTCCCAGGAAGTCCGCGCCGAACGAGATGACGTAATTGGACTGACCCAAGTCGACCGTAGGGAGAGCCGAGCGGCCAAAGGTCGTGGCATTGGCGGCCCGGATGACTTCGCCGTTGAAGAACTCAAATTCGAAAGGCGGCAGACCGTCCAGCCCGTATACGAAATGTTGAACGATATGTCTGCGCTGACCGCGCAACGGGGCGCTCACGAATGCGAGCCGACCTTGGGCCTTCGGAGCCCCCTCGGCGCGCAGGGCACTCAATTGAGAGACCAGCTGCTGGATGGCTTCGTCCCAGGTGATTTCCTTGTATTGCCCGGAGCCGCGCTCGCCGGTGCGCTTTAGCGGCGACTTGATGCGGTCGGGATGGTAGGTGACCTGCAATTCGCCGTGGCCGCGGGGGCAGAGCCTGCCCTGGTTGATCGGGTGCGCGGGATTGCCTTCGATTTTTTTCGCGAGGCCCATTTTCAGGATGCCGAGCTGGCCGTTGCGAATGACTTCGGCCTCGCCCTGCATCACGCGCACTTGAGTGCCGCAGCCGGCCGGGCAGAGCGTGCAGATGCTGGGTTTCCACGTGGCAATTCCCGGCAGGAGATCCTCTTCCGGGATGAAACGGATGAGGTGATGGTCGGGATTGCCGCAGCCTTCCAGAGCCGCTGCTGCGCCGCCGGCGGCCGTGATTTTGATGAAATCTCGACGTTGCATTATGGCCGGATCCCCCTCCGGTTGATCGTCGAATCGACGTGGCACCGATGGTTTGTTTTCAGGCGGTTACTGACGTCTCGATTCGAACGCCTGGCGGAACAGAACGATGGGGAAATTCCAGCGCCGCCGCGCCAGTTCCGGGCGGCGTGCTGGTACAGGAGCAGGAACCCATCCCGCAATGCGGAGCTCACCGCAGCACCGACAAGAGTGTCCGTGCCGGCGCAAGGCAAATCGCCATGCCCCCCGTATTGGGCCGTCGTGCTCATCGCTTCCCGATTACCGATCCCCGCCCGGGAAAAAAGAACGTGGGCCTGTTGACGTTTCGCAAGCCCCGCACTTGCACCGGACCAGATACCTCGCACGCGTACATCAAAAATGGCACGTCACGCAATCAATAGGCGCGTTGTTCTGCTTGTGGCATTGGACGCAGAAACCCATGGTGTGATCGACTTTTCGCTCGGCTACGGTTTGCGTGTGCATGTCGCCGTGGCAGGTGGAGCAATCGACGCCGGCGCGGATGTGCGGCGCGTGATTGAACTTCACATGAGCCGACGGTTCAAATCCGTACACTCGCTGCCACGGGATGTCCTCGCCGCGTGCTTTGTACGCTGCCAGTTTCTTGATTTCAGGCTTGTCCGTTGCGATGACCTGGTGGCAGGTCATGCAGAAATTGACGCTGGGGATTCGCGCGTCCGGCCCCTGATCGACGCCCACGTGGCAATCGGTGCACTGCATGCCGTTGGCAAGATGGACCTTGTGAGTGTAGGCGATCGGCTGAACCGGCTTGGTGCGGGTTCCGAAGAATTCGCGGACGGCGTCCGCCACGGAGCGGTGCTCGACAGTGAAAACCGGCGACGACTGAGCGGACGGCTGCGCCGACGCAGTCGAATCCTGAGCGGGCATCGAACGGATCAGAAGCGCCCCCCCAAGGACGACCACGCCCAGAATAACGACAACACGTATCCCACGACTTAGGCCGGAAACGGACAACGACCACGCACCCTCATGAAAAAGTTTCCTGCTGGCGGACCGGACATACTACATGCGCACACAGCGCGTGTAAACTTCCAATTCGGCGGGGGATCGACAGACGCGTCCTTCCCTCGCGCGCAGGCACGTATTATGATCGACACGTGGACCTGCTCGGGTTTCCGAGCAGCGCCGCTGCGCTAAAAGAGAGGGTGGAACGTGGGTTTTAATGTTTCCGTCCGGCAGGTGGATGCCGTCACGTTGGTCACGATTACGGGATCGGTAATGTGGGCCGAGGCGGAGGCTCTCCATGAGATGTTCCGCGATCTTCTGGCGAAGGGGCAGAAACGGATTCTGCTGAATTTGAGCAGCGTCAAACATTTGGACAGCTCCGGGATCGGGGCCCTCGCCTGGGCTTACGTTACGGTGCGGAAGGCCGGCGGCGAGCTGAAGATGATCCATTTGAGCAAGCAGGTGCAATATCTGATGGAGATGACGAGCCTTTACAAGATCTTTGAGGATTTCGGGGATGAGGAGTCGGCGCTCGAGAGCTTTAAATAGGCGTGCGGGTGCCCGGTCCTCTGGGCGGCTATCACCACAGAGTGCACTGCGCCGAAACTTCGATCACAGGGACGACCCGATTCAGCGCCGAGAAAAGCCGGAGAATCACTTCGTTACGAGCCTTGCGCGCGACCTCCTTTTTCCCCTTGACCGGATGGGATTAGCCGGTACCCTTGGTCGGATTCGAGCGCGTCTATAATCAGCACAGGTGCGCTGGGTGGGGCCCGGGGGAATGCTGATGACCAGGAATTCCGCATTTGCTTTATCCGCCTTCATTTTTTCCGCCGGGTTTTTTGCGGCGACCGCAGTCGGCCTATCGGCCCAGATCCTGCCAAACCTGCAGACGCAACCGGGACAGACGGTCGAGTCTCCGCAATCGCAGGCGATGAAGAATTTCACGCCGGTGACCGACGAGATGCTGCGGAACCCCTCGCCGGGCGACTGGCTGATGTACAGCCGAACATACGACGCCTTTCGCGACAGCCCGCTCGACCAGATCAACACGAAGAGCGTCAAGAATCTGCGCATGGCCTGGGTGCGCGACCTGGAAGACGGCGTAACGGAGACGATTCCGATCGTGCACGACGGCGTGATGTACGTGATCGCGCCGGGCGGATACGTCGACGCGCTCGATGCGACCAACGGCGATTTGATCTGGGAGTACCGGCGCGCGTTCAAAAATCCCGGCATGGCCACGAACGAGCGCACCAAGGCGCTGGCGATTTACAAGGACATGGTCTACTTCACCGCAGCGGACGGATACGTCGTAGCGCTCGACGCGCGCACCGGGAAGGTTCGCTGGGAAACTTTCAAGATGGACACGCAGAACACTTCTGGTGCGATCGTGGTGGATGGAAACGTAATTTCGGGCGGGACGTGCGGTAAGGGCAGCGACAGCTGCTTCATCGAAGCGGACAACGCCGACACGGGCGAGAAGGTCTGGCGGTTTTTGACGGTCGCGCATCCGGGCGACCCGGGATTCGCTTCGTGGAATCAGGAAGACAATTCGCAATCGATGGCGTCGACGTGGGGACTGCCGGGCACATTCGACGTGAAGCGGGATGTTCTCTATTACGGCGTGGCCAATCCGATGCCGGACCAGCGCATGCAGCGGCACAACGGGAATCCGGATGGCACGGGGCGTGTGACGCCGGCCGATCTATACAGCAACTGCACGCTGGCGCTCGATCCGAAGACGGGCAAGCTGATCTGGTATTACCAGCATCTGCCGGGCGACGACTGGGACACCGATCACACACACGAGCGGACGCTGGCGCGCGTGGCGTTCAATCCGAATCCGAAATTCGTGAAGTGGATCAACCCCACCGTGCCGCGCGGATCGATACACGATATCGCGGCGATGGTGGCGGAAGGCGGAACGATTTTCGTGCTCGACCGCAACAACGGGCAATTTCTGTGGGCCACGCCGTTTCCTTACGACGATCCGAACTACATCATGTCGGATATCGACGTGAAGACGGGCCAGACCCAGTTGAACTGGGACCTGGTGTTCAAACAGCCGGGGGACCATCACATCACCTGTTACTGGAACACCCGGAGCTACTGGCCAACGGCGTATCACGAGGCGAACCAATCGCTGTTCGTACCGTACATCGACAACTGCCGCGACCTGACTCTGAACGGCCCGGGTGTGAAGGGCGGATGGAAAGTAATTCCCCGCCCCGGCTCGGATCCCGACAAGCTGACGGGCTTGGCGAAGGTCAACCTATCGACGGGCGAGCAGCTGCGATTTGACATGGGACGCGCGCCGGGCAACGGGGCGATGCTGACGACGGCGGGTGGGCTGGTGTTCCACGGGGATATGAGCCGGCGGTTTCGCGCGTTTGACGTCAATACCGGCGAAAAACTCTGGGAAGCGATATTGGGCGGGAATATTTCGGTGAGCACGATCACGTACGCGGTAAACGGGAAGCAGTACGTGTGCGTGATGACGGGATTCAACCTGAAGGTGCCGGAGCTTTCCGCCGAGGTGCCGGACATGCATACGCCGAAGGCGCACAATTCGATTTACGTGTTCGCACTTCCATAACCCGGCGGGAAGTTTAGGCGTCTTACAGGGGTTGAGTGGTAAGATGCGAGCAAGCTAGGGTTTGACAGGGGTGGCGATGAACGGGGTGGGAAAGGGCCAAGTAAGACCATGAAAATCAATCGACGCAAATTGCTTTCGCTGATCGGACTTTCTCCGGCTGTACTGGCCGGGAATACGGCGCTCGCCGACGACAAGAAGAAAAAGACCGCTGCTCCGGCTGTTCACACCCAAGCAAAGCTGGAAGCCGTCAATCCCAAGGGGCTGCCGCCCGCGGTCCAGCTGGTCCCCATGGCACCGCGTCTGGACACGCTCGACGGCAAAACGATTTTCCTCGTGTCCGACGGCTTCGCCGGAGCGGACCGTTTCCTCGCGCAGATCGCCATCTGGTTCCAGAAGAACATGCCCAGTGTGAAGACGGTGTACCGTCTGAAGGCTGGATCGTATTTCGATGATGACCCCAAGCTCATGGCGGAAATCAAAGCCAGCGGCAACGCCATGATCATGGCGTACGGGCATTGAAGCACCTGCACCCCAGCGACCGTCGGTCACTGCATGCAAGTCGAAAAGATGGGTTTCCCGACCGCCCCACTGGTCACGATCGCCTTCGTGGGCCTGGCGAAGTCCAACGCCGCCAGGCGCGGAATGCCTCTTGAACGCATCTGCTTCCTCCCTCACCCGATGACCAACAAGACGGATGAGGAAATGTACAAAGTTCTCGAAGGCAACGATCCGATCACCAACAAGCCGCTGATGCCGGAAATAATTGCCGCGCTGACGCAACCTCTGACCGCGGAGGAAAAGAAAACCGGCACGATCAGTCCGGATATTGGCCCGCCCACCTACGTGGGCACTCAGGATGAGCTGCAGCGCCTGTACTGCGACAACAACCTGACCGATTTCATGCCCATCATCCTTCCCACCGAGGAAAAGGTGGAGGCAATGCTGAAGGGCACGAGCCACAAGCCCGACGAGGTCATCGGCAAATTGAGCGCCGCCCAGGGCGCGCAACCTTCGTGGACGTTCACGGTCAGGCACGTGGCCATCAATGCAGTCATGGCCGGCGCGAGTCCGGAATACCTCCCCGTGATTCTCGCGATCTCTGCCACGGGCCAGCCAGCGCTGTTTAGCTCGACGTCGTCCTTCTCCCGCATGGTGTTGCTGAACGGTCCCATCTCCGACCAAATCAAGATGAACTACGGCATCGGCGCGATGGGCCCGTTCGCCGAACCCAATGCCACCATTGGCCGCGCGTGGACGATCCTTTCGAAGAACCTCGGCGGCTGCGGCGTGCCCGGACTCAGCTACCTGGGCACTCTGGGATCCAACTTCAATTACAACAACCTCTGCATCGCGGAAACTGAAAACAGGCTGCCGGACGGCTGGAAGCCTTTCCACGCGCAGAAGGGGTTCAAGGCCGACGAGAGCGTCGTGAGCATTTTCAGCGGCTGGAGCCTGAACAACGTCGCCTGGTTCCCCAACATGCCCTACCACGAACTGATCAAGAACTGGCTGACGCATTTCTTCTCTTTCGGCACCAGCGCCGCCACGCTGATGCTCGATCCGACGATCGCCCGCGAGGCGAAGGAAAAGGGATTCAACTCGAAGGAAGATTTAAGCGACTACTGGTCGAAGAACTCGAAGACGCCGGGTTGGCTCTATTGGGACACGCACCAGAAGGAGTTGAAGCAGGCCCAGGAAGGCGTCGAGCCGTATGCCTCTTATCTGAAGATGGGCGACGGCGAGATTCCATTCCAGCGCTTCTACCGCCGCGGCCGTCCGGGCACGCCGCCCGATCCCAACCCCAAGTCCTCCATTGAGATCATCGTGTTGGGCGGGGAAACAAACACGTACTGGGCCGGCGGAGACTTCAGCTACGTCACCAGCGCGTCGGTTGACAAGTGGCGATAGCCCGGAAATAGCACGGCCTTCCGTGACCTTACCGGGCGGCTCCGCCCGCCACTGAGAAACTAGAGCGGCGGGGTCGCCGTTTTTCTGGCCGGATGGAAGAACGGCAACTTGCGGACGTTGGCGCGGACTTTGTGGCGCACTGCTTCAACCGTAATTTCCATCTGAAGCTCCGTGCCCGGACGGGCCTGCGGGCTCGAGATGCTCGCAAGGGCAATCATTTTTTTCAGCGCGGGCGACCAGGTCGTCGACGTCGCTTTGCCGATTTGGGCGCCGCTGCGATAGACCGGGACCGCGACGCGCGACGCCGTGCTGGAAACCTGCGGGGCAAGGCCCGTCGCATCGTATAGCTGCTCGACATCATCCCAATTCAGTTCCAATCCCACGAGAGAGCGGTTTGGTCCCCGACGGTTTTCTTCCACCAGGGCTTCGCGCCCGATGAAACTCTCTTTGCCTAAATCCACCAGGCGGCCCAGTCCGATTTCATAGGGCGAGTGTTTTTGCGATTCGATCAGCGCTTTCTTGCTGCTGGTGTAGTCCACATCGATCAGGATCAGACCGGCTTCGATGCGGGCCACGTCGAGCGCCAGCATCCCGGCCGGATGCAGGTCGAAAGGGCCACCGGCTTGGACCAACGCATCCCAAACCTTGGTCGCGTCGTCCCAAGGTATCCAGATTTCATAGCCGAGGTCGCCCGTGTAGCCGGTACGAGAAATTTCCACGTCGACTGCGGCCATGCGGCCGCGCGTGACCCGGAAGTATTTCAGGTTTGCGATCTCCCTGCCGACGACGGATTGCAGAAGGCGCGATGAGGTCGGTCCCTGAATCGCGAGAGCGGCAAGCTCGCGGGAAATGTCTTCAATTTTCACGTCGAGACCGAGCGAGTTCTGATGGAACCAGCGGAAGTTTGGTTCGGCCGCAGTCCAACGATATTGATTTTCGGCGAGGCGCGAGATCGTGCCGTCGTCGATTACCTTTCCCTGCTCGTCGCACCAGCAGCAGTAGATGGCCTGCCCAATGGCCACCCGTTCGATATCGCGCGCAATCACGCGATTGATAAACCGCGCCGCGTCGGGGCCGCTGATGCGGTATTTGAACAGCGGCGAGACGTCGATCATGGCGGCGGCGTTGCGGATGGCGTTGTATTCGTGTTCGTGGTGCGTTTCGTAGACGCTCGCGGCGTAGTAGCCGGCCCAGTCGCGGAAGTTGAGACTCTCGCATAGCTGCATGACTCGTTCGTGGAGTGCGGTTCCTATCGGCACGGCTACCCCTTTTGGACACCACGCTGGCGCACGCGAGTATAGTTGAAGCTCTCCCGCATCCTGCATTTGATTTAAACACGGCGCAGAGCGGGCACAGAAACCACAGAGCATTCCCCATCCGCCGCGGACGCGCAGAGGGTAGAGAGAATGCCGCGCTGGTTGTTAGCGGCGGCGGGCACCTGTAGAATGTCGCGTCCTTGTATCGCGGCAAATCCTCATGGCGAAAAAATACGACGTCATTGTTATCGGCGGCGGGCACAACGGCCTGGTCCATGCGGCCTACCTCGCCCGGGCTGGAAAGAAAGTGCTCGTTCTGGAACGGCGGCACCTGTTGGGCGGCGCGGCGGTCACCGAAGAGATCGTTCCGGGCTTCCAGTTTTCGGTGTTTTCCTACGTCGTATCGCTGCTGCGGCCGGAAATCATCCGCGATCTGGACTTGCCGCGCCATGGGCTGGAAATTCTGCCGCTGGACGGGACGTTCACGCCCTCAATCGAAGGCAAGTATCTCTGGCGCGTGAACGATCACGCGAAAACGCGGCGCGAGCTCGAACGGCATTCGAAGCTTGACGCCGAGGCTTACGACGACTTCTCGCAGGCGATGGTCGCGATGTGCCGGTTCGTAAAGCCGATTCTGGCGATGGTTCCTCCCGATCCTGGGTCCCTCGATCCGCGCGACTGGAAAAAACTGGCGACCCTGGGAAGGCGTTTCCAGAAACTGCCCGCCGAGGACAAGTACAACCTGGTGCAGTTGATGACCATGAGCGCGGCGGATTTTCTGGACCAGTGGTTCGAGACCGATATTTTGAAGGCCACCATGTCGTCGTCGGGGATCATCGGCACGTTTCTGGGGATTCGGTCACCGGGGAGCGCCTACGTGCTGCTGCACCACTACATGGGTGAGATCGACGGGGCGTTCCGGTCGTGGGGTTTCAGCCGCGGAGGGACGGGCGCAATTTCAAACGCGATCGGTGACGCGGCGCGAGAAGCGGGCGCGGAGATTCGGAAGGAAGCGCCCGTGGCACGGATTGTGGTGACGAACGGAGCGGCGCGCGGAGTGGTTCTCGAAAACGGCGAGGAAATTCGCGCCGTGGCCGTTTCGTCGAGCGTGGATCCAAACCTGACATTTCTGAAATTCGTCGAATCCCGGGAGCTGCCCGGCGATTTTCTCGAAGAGGTGAAGCGGTATAAATATCGCGGGTCCTCCGGGAAGGTGAATGTCGCGCTGGATGCGCTGCCGGAGTTTACGTGTCTGCCGGGTGCGGGGCGCCATCTCCGCGGGGCCATTTCGATTTCGCCTTCGACCGAATATCTCGAGCGCGCCTACGACCAGGCGAAATACGGCGAGTATTCGCGGCGGCCCTACATCGACATGGTCATCCCGTCGCTCACCGACCCGTCGGTCGCGCCGCCGGGGAAACATGTGCTGTCGTGTTTCGTGCAGTACGCGCCGTACAGGCTCAGCTCGGGCACCTGGGACGAGCAACGCGAGGCGTTCGGGAACACCGTGATCGACACGATTTCCGAGTACGCACCGAATCTGAAGAAAATCATCATCGGCAAACAGGTGCTGACGCCGCTGGATATCGAGCGGCAGACCGGCTTGACCGAAGGAAGCATTTTTCAGGGCGAGCTTTCGCTGGAGCAGCTCTTCTTTTTGCGGCCCGTGGCCGGTTGGGCGCGCTACCGCACGCCGATCCGGAATCTCTTTATGTGCGGTTCGGCGACGCATCCCGGCGGCGGCGTGATGGGGGCGCCGGGCCGTCTGGCTGCGCTTGAAATCTTGGGCGAGTCCGGAAGAGCGAGGAACTGAGGTGGTGGCGGCGCGCGAAATTGTGATTGTCGGCGGCGGGCATAACGCTCTGGTTGCCGCGTTTTATCTGGCGCGCAAGGGTTTGAAGCCGCTGGTGCTCGAGCGGCGTGCGATCGTGGGCGGCGCCGCGGTGACCGAAGAACTTCATCCTGGTTTTCGCTGCTCGACGCTGGCTCACGCCGGCGGGCCTCCGCATCCGGCCATTGTGAGCGATATGCAGTTGGCTCGACACGGGTTGCAAAAGCTGGAATCGCCGGTCCGTCTTTTCGCGCCGTCGCCCGACGGCCGCGCGCTGGCTCTGGCGTCTGACGCGAACAACGCCGCGCAGCAGATCGAACGATTCTCGAAGAACGACGCGGTGAAATATCTCGAATTGAACGCCACGCTCGGTCGCGCCTCGAAAATCATCGCGGAATTGCTGACGCTGACTCCTCCCCTGATCGAAAAACCTGCAGGCGAAGACCTGTGGAAGCTGCTAAAGCTTGGGCGCAAGTTTCGCGGACTGGGCAAGAAGGAAATGATGCGAGTGCTGCGCTGGGGCCCCATGGCGGTGGCTGATTTCGTCGCCGAATATTTCCAGACCGACCTCTTGCGAGCCGCGGTGGCCGGACGCGGAATTTTTGGGGCAGCCATGGGGCCGTGGTCGGCGGGTTCGACGGCGCTGTTGCTGCTGCGTGCCGCATCGGATCCCCAGCCGATCGGCAATTCGGCCTTCCCGCGAGGCGGGATGGGGGCGCTGACCGGGGCAATGGCAGCTGCCGCCCAGGAAGCTGGCGCGGAGATTCGCACCGGCGCAGACGTGGAAAAGATTCTGGTGAAGAACGGCTCTGCAGCCGGCGTGGTGTTGCGCGGCGGCCAGGAGATGGCTGCGAAACGCGTCGTTTCGGGCGCCGATCCACAACGAACCTTCCTGCGGTTGCTCGATCCCGGCGATTTGCTGCCGAGTTTTGCGGCGAAGATTCAGAATTACCGGTCGAAAGGGACCGTGGCGAAACTCAACCTGGCGCTGGATGGGCTGCCCACGTTCACGGCGCTGCGTGATTCCGAAGGCACGGCCGAGTTGGCCGGGCGAATTCACATCGGCCCGGGGATCGATTATCTCGAACGGGCGTTCGATGCGTCCAAGTACGGCGAATTCTCGCGCGCGCCGTATTTGGAAATTTCCATTCCCTCGATTCTGGATGATTCGCTGGCGCCGTCGGGAAAGCATGTGATGTCGATCCACATGCAGTTTGCGCCGTACCGGCTGAAGAGCGGCGATTGGCGGCAGCAGCGCGATCGACTGGCTGACTCGATCGTGAAAACCATAGCCGAGTACGCGCCGGATCTGCCAGGGAAGATCGTGGCGCGGCAGATCTTGACGCCGGCTGATTTGGAAGACACCTACGGCCTGACCGGCGGGCATCCCTGTCACGGTGAGCTGGCGCTTGATCAGCTCTTCACCATGCGGCCGCTGCTCGGCTGGGCGCGCTATCGCACACCGGTAAAAGGACTCTATCTCTGCGGTTCGGGAACGCATCCGGGCAACGGCGTTACGGGAATTTCCGGCGCCAATGCAGCGCGTGAAATCCTGAGGGACCTGCGCTAGGACGGTCCCGTTTTCGGGTCGCGGCCGGCGCGTCGGGCAGGGTCTACTTTTCTAGCGCGTACTTCTTCGTCAGGCGATAGACCGGATAGCTGGCCAGCAACAATGCCAGACCGTACAGGGTGTTGCGTTCATCGCTGAAGAAAGCGCCGACGAGAAATGCCACGGAGCCGGCGACGGCGAGAGCCACGGTCCAGGGATAACCCCAGCTGCGATAGGGGCGCGGCGTATCGGGCTCGCGCCGGCGCAGAGCGAAGACGGCCAAGTACGAGATGCCGTACTTCGCGACGAAGAAGAATGCTGTGATGGCGATGACGCGATTGAAAGACCCCGAGAGCAGAAATGCCATCGTGACCGCCACGCTGACACCCAGAGCGATCGACGGCGTGCCACCCGAGTTTACGTGCGTAAAGGACCGCGCACCCCAACCGTCCCGACTCATACCGTACAGCACTCGCGTGGCGGCCAGGATCACGCTGTTGATCAGCGCCAGTAGCGCCACAATCATCAGCGCCTTTACAACCACCTCGCCTGCGTGTCCGAAGAGCGACTCTCCCAGCGCCGCGACGGGGAGATCCTCTTTCGCGATTCCTGCTACGCCGAGGACGCGGAAGAGCGCCACGTTGATAAGCAGAAAGATCGCGCTCAGCAAGATCACGGAATGAATCATTGAGCGCGGCATCTCGCGGCCCGGATCGACCAGCTCGTCGCCGAAATAGATCGAGCTGTACCAGCCGTCAAAGGTGTAAATGACGGCCTGAAGCGTGAGCACGAATGCGAACACCAGCGGCACGCCGGACGGGAGCGACAGCGCGGAGGCAGACTCTACCGCGCGATGTTGTCCGACGAATGCTCCCAGAATTAGGACCAAGAAAACGGTTGCTGTCGCGGCACTCGTAATATTCTGAAACCGGCTCCCCCACCGGATGCCCCGCCATTGCAGCACGGCGATCACGACCGCAACGGCGGTCGCGGTCATGAGCGGATGATTGAGACGCGGCAGAACATCCCGAGAGTACTCGCCGACCAGAATTCCAGCGGCGGCGACCGCGCTGCAGTTGCTGACCCAATCGTTCCACCCGACGACAAAGCCGATGTAGTCGCCGAAGGCGCGCCGCGCGATCGTGTAGTACGCGCCGGAGCTTGGAATCATCGCGCCGACTTCGGCGAGCGACCAGGCGCCGAGCAGCGAATAGATCGCGCCGATCACCCAGGCGGACATGATCAGCCACTCCGACGGCATGCGGGACGCGATCTGGGAGGGCGTGCGCATGATTCCCGACCCGATCGAGCTGCCCAGAGAGACGGCGATGCCAAACGTGACGCCGAGAATGCGGAGCATACTGCCGCCGGAGGCCGGTTGACCGCGCGGCGTTTCGGTGGGCAGCTTCTCCTCCCGGGAAATTCCGAAGCTTCCGCTCACAGGATCATCGGCGGGAAATTCGCAAACGAGGGTAGCAAAACTCGGCCGCCGAAAGGGAATGTTTCATGGCGCGTGAATCGCGCCTGGAACGCGGGAGCGGCTAGAGAACCGCGGAGACAGGCGTGCCGGCGGCAGCGAAGACCGCGGACATTTCGGCGCGGGCGAGAGGGAGGAAGGCATCGACGACCTGCGGGTCAAATTGCGTGCCGCGGCAATCGATTAAGCGGCGGATTGCTTCATCGACCGGGAGGCCGTTGCGGTAGGGGCGATTGGAGACCATGGCGTCGAAGGAATCGATCACGGAAACGATGCGCGAGCCGATGGGAATCTCTTCGCCTTTCAACCCGGCAGGATATCCGCGGCCTTCGAAACTTTCGTGATGATGCAGGATCATCAGGCTGGCGCGTTCCATGCCCGGCACGTGCCGGAGAACGGCCCAGCCATATTCGGGATGCTTCTTCATCAGGGCGTATTCATCGTCGGTCAGCTTCGCGGGCTTATTGAGAACTGCGTCGGGGATGCCGATCTTTCCGATGTCGTGCAGCAGGGCCGCAACCTCGAGATCGGAAAGCGCGCTCTGATCGAATCCCAGCTCGGTGGCCACATGAAGCGCCCATTCCGCCAGGCGCGTGCTGTGGACTCCCGTGTTGAGATCCTTGAGGTCGAGCAGCTGATTGAACGCGCAGATCAGCGAGGTGCGCAGGGCTGCCAGCTGCTCCTCGACCGATTTAATCTGCACGGCGGCGGTGCACCACTGCTGGAGCAGCTTCGTCGAAACCGGGAGATCGGCGGCGGCATTCATCGTCGGGCCGCCGAGGACCGGGAATTCGGTTGCGAGCAGGCTTGCGTCGGTCGTCAGCATGGAGGTTTCCCGTTTGTGTTACGGAAGCAGACTGCTCAGGCCCTGAAGCGGGGCCATCGAGGTGAGCGCCCAATTCGTGTTCAGGCGGCCGAAGCCCATCGTGGTGTTGATGAACTTCGCGTGCGTGACGGCCCACGCGGCCTGGTTCTGGCTGGCGTTGCTCTGGACGTTGAGGATCAAGGACGCGGTTCCCGAAACCATGGGGCAGCTGAAGGACGTGCCCCAGCCGGCGGCGAAGAGGCCGAACGGATAGGTGGTGATCACGCCTTCGCCGGGGGCCGCGACCCAAACGATCTGGTCGCCGTAGTTGGAGAAACTCGAAGGTTGATCCTGGTTGTTGGTCGAAGCGACGCCCATTACGTACTGTTGCCAGCCTGCTGGATAGACCATTTCGTCTTCGCCTTCGTTGCCGGCCGAAGCCACCAGGATCACGTGATTGTTGTTGGCGTACTTGAGCGCGCTGTTGAATTCCGTCGAGCTCGTCGTCATGTCGAAGCTCATGTTGATCACGTTCGCGTGATTCTGAACCGAATAATAAACGGCAGCGATGATGTTTGAAAGCGAGCCGTTGCCGTCCGGGCCAAACGCCTTGGCGGGCAGCAGCTTCGCCGTGGGGGCGACGAGGTGGATCACTCCGAGAACCATCGTGCCGTGGCCGAACGCTTCGTAACCGGTTCCGTCCAGCATGTGCGCCGTGTGTTGATCGAGCATCGCGGCCGTGTGCTGGTTCACGTAGGCGGCCGGGCAGGAATCACACGGCGGTGGCGCGGACATGTTGACGTCGTTGAGCTCGTTGCCGCCGGCTTGATTGCGCGTGAAGTCCCAGCCCGGAAGAAGCACGCCCTGAAGCGCAGGATGCGTAGGATCGACGCCCGTGTCGATGTCGGCGACGATTCCCTTCCCGGTGACGTTAAAGTTGTTCTGCGCCTGAGAAAGCTGAATGATGGCGGCGGCCGGCTGGTTGACGTAGCCGTACGTCACGGTGGTGCCGTAGTAATTTACCGGGCTCGTTTCCCACAGACCGGCCGGCGCGCTGTTGGACGTGTCGGGAGCGGTTGGGTTGGGCGGAATGATCAGCGTCTGATCGGGTTCGGCATCCACGATTCCGCTTACAAGAGAGAGGACGTTCGCCAGGAGGTTTGGCAGCAGCCCGTTGCTTGAGCGCACCAGGTACACCTGGCCGAGATTGCCATCAAGATTGCCGACCACGTTGCAGGCGTGAAGCAGGCAAATGAGCTTGAGCCCAGCAAGCCCGGCGTTCGTGCGGACGATGACGCCCGGCTGGGGCTCCGTGAGGCTGGAAACGGTGCTTCCGAGATTGGACAGCAGACCACCCACGAGGCCCTGGGCCGAAGCGGACTGGCCAGAGATCGCGATTAAGAGAACCAGACTAAGCCAGAATTTACGACGCATGATGTTTGCTACTCCTTTTGCGCGGCCCCGGAAAGTCATTGCCGATCCAAACGTATGACCCGTAAATTCTCTCGTCGGTGGTAGGACCGGGCCATAGTACGGATGGCTCATTCCGGTAGCCATTCGCATCTACTGTGTGCCTCTGTTGCGTTTCTTTCTCTTCTTCAGAAGCCCCTTAAGCATTTTAGAATCATACGGTAACGACAGAATTGGCGACGGGGGCAGAATCGGATCAACCAGCGCCAGTTGCAGCTCCTCAGAGGGGAGCTTGACCCGGAGGTGAAAGTGTCCGTCCATGTCGCATTCCAGGTTGAACTCACCAAACCTGCTGGTAAGTGTCTCGGCGACGACCTTGCGGCCCTTCAGCAGTGCGACCGGCAGCGCGCCCAGCCCCTCGCGCGGGTCCGTTGAATGGAGGACCTGGCCGATGACTGCGACCTTGTCCGAATCGAGCTGCGGCTCCATGCGAAGGTCAATCCGGTAGGTGCCCACGCCAAACAGAAGCTGACGCGCGGCGGAACCGCTCGAACGCACGCCGACGGGACCCAGGCTCAGTCCGCTATCGAAAAGCAGTTTGGCGGTCGCCAGGGCGCCGCGCTTCGGCCGACGCGAACCATGAATCGCCAGGGCGGCTTTCATTTGGCGAACCGCCGTTTCTGGCGGTTCCAGCGCGGTTTCCTGACGGGCGACCTGATGGACGTGCTTCCAAAGATGGAGCGCCTTGGAGCACTGCTTGCAGCCGGTGTCGAGATGAGTTTGCATCGCTGTCTTTTCCCGCGCTCCTACCACGCCCCTTGCGAAATCAACCCAGTTCTCCATCGAGTAGTGATCCATCTCTCCCCCTCAGAATTGTCAGGGCCGGCCTATCCCCGTGCGCGTCCTCACAGCGCCGACCCTTTTTGGGTGTTCAGGCCATAAGGGTAGCGCTGGGCTGGAAAAATATAGGCGGATTCGACGATTCTCCGAACCCGGAAAGAGGGCTATAAACTCTTTCCTATCAGTAGGAAAGGCGCCCAAAAGTAGGGGTGGGGGTAGTCGAGTCGCAGATCCTTCATGGCGGATTGAACGGCACGGGCCTTGGGCTCACCCCGAGCGAGGCGAAGGTAGAACCTGGTCATAAACGCGGCCGTGCTCTGATCGTGGACATCCCAGAGGGTCAAAAGCAGGGAGTGCGCTCCGGCATACAGCAAGCCGCGGATCAGTCCGAGAAGTTCATCGCCGGGACTGACGGCATTCATACCCGTGGAACAACCGCTGAGCGTAACCAGGTCGGCCTCGAGTTTGAGTTGATACAGGTCGTAGAGGTTCAAATAGGCGTCGCCGAGACGAATGCCAGAAAACATGGGATTGTCCTGGCGGAAGCTCCCGTGAGTGGCGATGTGGATGTACTGACTGTGCTCGCCTTTTTCGCGCAGCGCGGCATGGTTGGCGGCGGCGCCGACGATCAGCCCGGCCCTGGGCAGCGCCCTCGAGACGGCTTGCACTTCTTCAAGAATCAGCGGGGCGCGCTCATCCGGAACGCCCATGATCAAGGAGGATCCCGCGGCCAGGGCCGGCTTGCGCTGGCAATGGGCGTAGACGCTCGAGCTGGGCGCGTAGGAAATGGTAAATGAGTCGATGAGATATTGCTGACCGTCGAAGAGTGCGTGGAAGGGAACGTAGTGCAACATTCCATGGGGCACGATCACGAGGTGCTGGGCCCGAATGCGTTCGCGAAACGGAGCCACGAGCTCCAGATAAAGCTGGGCGAGGTGGGATTGCACGGCGCCGAGCAAGGAATTGGCGAAGGACTTCATGTACTCGCTGCCGAGTCGGAATTTCGACAACTGAAATTGCACCATTCGGAGCAGGTTCACGATGCGCGAGACAGGCGTGGCGGCAACGATTTCAAGCGATTTCGCGGTAAGGATCGCGGCGACGAACCGGTCCTTCACACTGAAGTATTCGATGACGGCGGTGTCGGGCGGCAGGAACTCGCGGATTGTCTTAAGCGACAAGATGGCGGGTCCCATCGCTAGGTCCCGTTCGGTCTGCGCGGGCGGTAATTCGCGGAAGGCGCGCAGGAGTTCGTTTTCGTGCGCGAGCGCTTCTTTCTGGAGCTGCTCGATGCGCTCGCGCGACGGAGTTTCCTTGCGCAACTGCTCGTTCTCAATCCGGCGGTAATACCAATTCAAATCCTCGCGCATTCCGCGGATACGGCGAACCAAACCGCTCTGCCCCGTGTCGTCGGCCGGCAATCCGGGGCCATGCTGCACCAGGAGCTCGGCCAGACTGCGTGATTTCGCCAGTTCCATGTAGCCGAATGATTCCTCGGCAGAATTCGGCCTGATGCTCTCGTCCAGACAAAGTTCGACGAGGCATTCGTACACCTCCAAACGATTTTTCATGAATGCGATTTTCAATTCCTCGCCGTGAAGGCTGCTGCGCAGGGTTTCAAGTGCCTGGCGGGCGCGCTGGAATGAATCGTAGGCGGCGCGAACGTCGCCGGATGTCTGCTGCGCTTGTCCCATCAGGAACTCGGCCTGATAGCGCAACACAGGAGCATCCACCTTTTCGAGGCGCTTGAGTGCCAGGTCGCATTCGGAGCGGGACGCCGCCGCATGGCCCGAGCGGAGGCAGATGCGTGCCAGAAGCAAGTGGCAGAGGACGGCTTTGCCCGGCAAGAACGACGAGTCGAAGAAGCCGGCGGCCACCGAGCACAGACGGCGCGCCTCGAATAAGCGGCCTTCGTCATAGAGCACGACCGCCTGATAGAGATCCATCAGCCACGGCCAGACGAGATTTTTCTCGCGCACGAATTTGGGACGAGCCTGCGCGAACAGGTCGAGCGCAGGAAGCGGCTTGCCAAACTGACTGAGCGCCATGGCTTCGTTGGCCTGGCATTTGGCTTCTTCGTAGCCCATGCCGAGCTTTTGAAACCGTTGGTAGCCGTCATGGGCAGTTTCGAGGGCCTCGGCGCTGAGGTTCAGCTCAAGATAGATTTCCGAAAGGTCGAAGTCGCAGAGAGCCAGGACGTAGGCGTCGCCGTTTTTTTCGCATTCCAGCCGGGTGGCACGGAGCATTTCGATGGCCCGGCCGTATTCGCCACGAAGGTAGTACAGATAGGCGATGTTGTAGTCGGCCTGCGTGACCAGCAGGGCCATACCCTGCTGGACGCACATTTCGCGGGCGCGCTGGTAGGTGGCCAGGGCGCGCGGAAAATCGTTGAGGGTGATGAGACACACCGCCATGTTGTAGAGCGCGACCGCGAGACCTTCGGAATCGCGAAGCGGTACGAGGGCTTCATAGGCGCGCTCGTAACAAGCGAGGCCTTCCTCAAAGCGGTCCTGGCGGTGGTAGATGTTGCCGAGGTTGATTTCGACGTGCGCGAGGCGCTGGCGGTCACCGAGCTCGGCGAAAATCTTCTTGGCGCGTTCGGCGGCTTCGAACGCCTGGTCATAGCGCCCCAGCAGAATCAGCGGTTGAATGGAAGGAATCAGCGTGCGGCCTTCCTCGGTGGCGTTGCCGATCCGGCGAAAAATCCTGAGAGCCTGCTCGTGGAAAACCAAAGCCTTGCGATTGTCGCCGAGGATGCTGACACCGTTGCCCTTGGATCGCAGAGCACGGCCGAGTATTTCCTGGCTGCGAAGGCGACGCGCGATGACGATGGCTGACTCAACGAGCGAGAGAGCCTGCTTGGTATCGACACGCAGCCTGGCGCGAGCCACTTCGTTGAGCTGCTGGCCGACGGACTCCCGATAAAGCTTTCGGCGCGCGAGAAATCGCGCGCGCGCAGCGGTATTGCGGAGTTTCGCAAGTTCGCCGATCAGCTTTTCGCTGAGCGGCGTTGTTCGCTCGGCCGATTTCACGAAAAGCCCGCTTTCTCGAACTCCTTGCGCGCGCGATCGAGGCAGCGCTGGCGAATGAAACCGATCGAGCCGGTCGCGATTCCGAGAGCGCGAGCAACCTCCGCGTACGGCCGGGCGGGCTCCTCGAAGAAAAGCATGCGGATCAGCTCCTGGCAGCGATCTGGCAGCGCCGCGAGTACCTGACGCAGCTTTTGCTCGTCTTCCGCTTCGCGCAAGATGCGCTCGGCTTGGGCGGGAGTGCTCTGTTCAAAGGCGGGATCGTTCGGATCGGTCACATCGGTACGCTGCTTTTCGCGCTTACCGTGGAAGCATTTGTGCGCCGTGATCTGGATGATCCACTTCGGCAACGCTTCGGGCTTGCGAAGCTTCGACAATTCGGAAAGGAGCTCGAGGCACACGGCCTGAAATATGTCGGTCGCTTCATCGGGCGAAAAACCGTACTTCACCGGAATCGAATAGATCAGGCGCTTATATTTGTCGATGAGCGCGGACCAAGCCTCTTCATTGCCTTGGAGACATTCAGAGACCAGCCGGCGATCAGGCCAAGCCTTCCACTTGTCGGATTGGGTCGAAGCGGGTTGAGGGGACATGAGAGCCGCGTCTATCGGCTTTGCTTAATGTAAAGCTGATCGATGTTCCACAGTGTGTATGGATCCATGATCGCGGGCTGGAGGTTTCCCACGCGATCGCTTGCACCCACCAAAATGTCCGGCCCTACCAGGCAAATGACCGGAAGATCCTCGGCGACGATTTCCTGCACGCGGTCGTACAGGCGCTTGCGTTTGGACGAGTCGAGCGTGACCTGCTGCTGCTGCATCAGGTGATCGATCTCCGATTCCCAGGGCGTGGCCGGCTTCGTTTGATTGGGATGCCAGAGATGCGTATCGCCGTTGGACATCCATACGTCCATCTCGGAGGTTGGGTCCGCATCTCCGCTGACGAGACCCATGATGGCGGCCTCGTAGTCGTAGCTCGTGAGCAGGCGGTCGACCATGGAGTGGAATTCCAGCGTCACTAACTGAACCTTCATTCCGAGAGGCTTCAAGTCGTCTTGGATGAGCGTGGCGATCTTCACCCGCTGCTGGTTCGAGGAACTGGTGAGGATCGAGAATTCGACGACGCTGCCGCGAGCGTCGACGAGCGTGCCGTCGGGTTTCCACGAGAATCCTGCGGATTTCAGGAGCTCGCGCGAGCGGTCGAGCGATCGGGTGGCGTGAGGGATCGCCGGATCGATCCACAGCTTATTGCCGGGCGTTACCTGGGTCCACAGCGGCGCGGCGCGGCCGCCGTACACCAGACGGACGAGGCTGTCGCGGTCGATCGCCGCGGAAACCGCCTGGCGAAAGCGCACATCCTGAAACCACGCCTGCTTCCGGGCGATCCCGGGAAGCGATTTTGACGAAAGATCGTTGAGGTTGAAGAAGAGAAAATTGTATTCAAGGCCTGCGCCCAGATCGTCGAGATGGTAATGCCGGGAGGACTGCTGCTTTTGCAGGACCGCGTAGTTTTCCGAGCTGAAGTGCGTGAGCAGATCCGTGTCCCCCGCCTGAAACCGAATGGCCTGAGCATCTTCGCTGGCCACGAACAGGAAGACGATCTGATCCACGTAGGGCAGGCGTTGGCCGCTGCGATCCTGCTTCCAGTAGTAAGGATTGCGATCCAGGACGATGCGCTGACCGGGGACGTATTCTTTGAGTTTGAACGGGCCGAGGCCGGCGAATTCGGCAGGCGACATTCCGATGCCCCAGGCTTTGTCGAACGCGCCGCTCTGGTAAGCGCCTTCGAGCCGATGGCGCGGCAGGATCGCGAAGCCGTCGAAGAGGCGTTCGGCGGCGGCATACGGTTGGGCCAAGGCGAATTGAACTGTATAGGCGTCGATTTTGCGGACGACGATTGGTTTTCCGCCGACGACCAACAGGTCTCGCTGCGGCGAATCTATTTTTTCGTCGAGATAGAGATCGAAGCTGAAGATCACGTCGTCGGCGTCGAGCGGTTCGCCGTCGGAGAAGCGCAGAGCCCGCCGCAGATAGAGCGTGTAGAGCCTGCCGTCGGGAGAGACGGTCCAGGACTTCGCCAGAGCCGGTTCGGTTTTCTGTGTGGCGCGGTTGATGTCAATCAGGTCGGCCGTGAGGCAGCGGATTACGTCGCGTGAAGTGGCGTCCTGGGCGAGGATCGGGTTCAGAGTTTTGGGCTCCGAGCGCAGCGCGACGACGATTCTGCCGCCGGAATGGCCCGGGGCGTTCGAGGTGATCAGCGCCTCCTCGGTAGGTCGATCGGAAGCCGAGGGCCGAGCTGCGGCCGAAACGCACACGCACGCCATAGCCACGGCAATCGCGTAGAGTCGGCGGCGCTCCCTGGCATTCCCCATAGTTCAAATTCTGGCAAAGATTGGAGATTTTTAAAGCTGGACGGACCGGAAGCGTTCCTGGAGTGCATTGGCTGCTGCGTAATAGAGGAGGAAAACGGGGACCAGCAGGACGGCGGGAAGGAACATCCACCAGTAGCTGGACAGGACGTAATACTGCTGGAGCGAGGAGAGAAGGCTGCCCCAGCTGGGAGTCGGCTCGCTGACGCCGAGGCCGAGAAAACTGAGCGTCACTTCGGCGAGGACGTATTGGGGAATCAGTAGAGCGAGCTGCGTGAGAATTACACCGGAGGCCTGCGGGAGGATGTGGCGCCCGAGGAGATAGAAATCGGAGGCGCCGAAGCCTCGGGCGGCCAGAACGAAATTGCGTTCTTTCGCGCTGAGTACGACCCCGCGGATCAGCCGAGCGGGTCGGGCCCAACCGAGCAGGCCCATCACGGCAACGAGCAGCAGGAAGACTTGCCAACCGGCGATGTGCAGCGGGAGAACCGCGCGGACCGCGAACAGCAGATAGAGCCACGGGAGAGCGAGGAAGAGTTCGCCGGTGCGCATCAGAATTTCGTCGATCCAGCCCCGGTAGTAGCCAGCGAGCGCGCCGACGGCAACGGCGATGGTCAGGGATACGGCGGCGGCGAGCAAACCTGCGAGGAGCGAAATTTGGCCGCCGTAAAGGAAGCGGGAGAACTGGTCGCGGCCGTAAGCGTCCGTGCCCATCAGGAAGACTCGGCTTGGCGCGCGGACGCCGAATAGATGGCGCGTGGCGGGGAATAGACCTGCGATTTTGTACGGCGCGCCGGCCACCAAGAATTCGAGCGGATCAATCTGCGACGGATCGATTTTATAACCGGTTGGGTCGAGCGCGTCGAACCTGAGGCCGTAGACGAACGGGCGGCGGTGAATTCTACCGTGGGTGTCGACGAAATGGATTAGGGCTGGGGGCGCGAAGGTCAGGTCGCGATTCTGCGAGGAGAAATCGTAGGGCGCGATGAAGCCGGCGAAGAGAATGAGCGCGTGAAGAACCGCCAGCAAGAGTACCGCCAGCCGAAGGGTATGCCTGGGCGTCACCTCATTACTCCGTTCGAATCCTGGGATCGGCGGCCAACAGCAGCAGGTCCGCCAGCAAATTCCCTGCCACCAGAAAAACAGACGAGAGCATCACGATCGCGACCACCACGTACAGGTCGCGGGCGAAGATCGATTCGACCATCAGCGCACCCAGACCCGGCCAGCTGAGAACGATTTCAGCGATCACCGACGTGCTGAGCATCGTGGCCAGCGAGAAGCCGAGCAGTTGGATGAGCGGATTCGACGCGACGGGCAGCGCGTAGCGAAATAGAACGCGCGAGCGCGGAATGCCGTGGCCGCGGGCCGCGCGGACGAACGGCGCTTCGAGAACCTCGATCATGGCAGCGCGGACGTGACGCACGAGCATGGGCAACATGGCGAGAGCGAGCCCGAAGGCCGGGAGCACGAGGTGGAACGCGATGTCCGTGAACGTGCCCCAGAAGCTCGATTCGTCGTTTGCCGCTGAGGTCATGCCTCCGGTAGGAAACCAGCCGGTTCGGACCGCGAGCAGCAGCAGCGCGAGGAAAAGCAGAAGATCGGGAACGGTCAGTAGCGCGGAAGTGGCGAGCTCGGCTGCGCGGTCAACCGTGCGACGGCGTTTCGCGGCGCTCCCGATGCCGATGGGGAGCGCAAGGAGCCATGCAAGTGCGGTCGCCGTACCCGACAGGAGAACAGTATTGCGCGCCCGAATGCCGATGAGCGGACCGACGGCGCTGTTCGAGGCGAGCGAATAGCCGAGGTCACCCCGCAGGGCGCCCCCTAGCCAGAGCGCATAACGCACGGGGAACGGGCGGTCGAGACCGTATTGCGCGCGAATTCTATCGACCGTCTGGCTCGAGATCTGCGGATTCAGCCGGAGCGAGTCGAAATAGTCGCCCGGGGCTATTTGGAGCAACGCGAATGAGAAGAACGAAATCGCGAGCAGCAACAGGATCGCGTGGATGAGCCGTCGACTGAGGTATCTCATCGTTTTCCTCTAGGCCAACCTGTCCCGCACGATGGATTCAAGCGACGGCATCGCCAGAAGCAGGTCGCGCGTATAGGAGTCGCGTGGCTCGGCGAAGAGTTTCGCCGCGGGTTGCTGTTCGACCACCCTCCCTTCGTTCATCACTGCGATTTCATTCGCGAAATTGGCGACTTGGCGGAGATCGTGTGAGATAAGCAGATAGGTCAGCGAATGCTCGCGCTGGAGATCACCGAGCAGTTTCAGAATCATTTCCTGATTCGCCAGGTCAAGGCTCGCCAAGGATTCGTCCAGAATCAAGAGCTTGGGCATCAGGACCAGAGCTCGCGCAATAGCCAGGCGCTGGCGCTGTCCCCCGCTGAATTCCATGGGCCGCTTATGTTCGCAGCCTGAGGGCAAGCCGACCCGGGCGACCCAGCCGAGCGCGAGGTCGCGCTGCTCGGCTGGGGAGCCGCGTTTCTGAATCTTGAGTGGTTCGGCGACGATCTCGAGCGCCGTCATTCCCGGATTGAGTGCCGAGGCGGGATCCTGGAAGATCATCTGGATCTGGTTTCGCACCTCGAACAGTTCGGGCGGCGCGAGTTCGAGAATATCTCGGCCTTCGAACCAGATTTCGCCCCCGGTCGGTTTTTCCAGTAACGCCAGGCAACGGGCCAGCGTCGACTTGCCGGAGCCGGACTCACCGATGAGCGCAAACGTGGTGCCGCGAGCGATGGTGAGGCTCGCATCCTGCAAGGCGGTCACTTCGAATTTTGCGCGCGAAATGGGACGGCGCTGGATGTAGCTCTTGTTCAGTCGCTTGATTCCTACCAGCGGGCTGCGGATCTCGCGATCAAGAGATTCGCTCGTCGCCATTTGTGTGCGGGGCGTCATGGCGCGATCCCTTGAGGCGCCAGGCGCTTGCTCTCGGCCGGTTCGCAATCGCCGATTGCCGGCCGCCTTCGCAGCATCGCCCCTGTGTAGGGGTCGGCAGGATGCGCGTAGAGCCGGTCGAAATTACCTTCCTCGACGATACAGCCATCACGCATCATGATCAAACGATCGGCGAGGCTCGCCTGGATTTCCGGCGCGTGGCTGATGAGCAGCAGCGACATCCTCAACCGTTGTTTCAGGTCGCCGAGCAACGCGATGAAATCGGCTTGGCTGCGCGCGTCGAGTGATGCGGTCGGCTCGTCGGCGATCACCAGAGCGGGCCCGCAAACCAAAGCTTGCGCGAGGACCACGCGCTGCAGTTGCCCGCCGCTCAGCTGATGCGGATACGCAGCGAAGATTCGGTGCGTGGGCTCAAGACCTACGCGGGCCAGGATCGAGTGCGCCTCCTCCCGGCACTTTTCCCAGCTCCATTTCTTGTGCCCGTGGACCACTTCGGCGATTTGCGCCCCCACGCGCATCACCGGACAGAGCGAGATGCCCGGCTCTTGATCGATCAGCGAAATGGCCGCGCCGCGAAGTTTTTCGAGCTTGCGCTCCGGCATCCCAATCAGATTTTCGCCGCGGTAGCTCACCGAACCTGAAATCGTCGCGCGCTCTTTTTCAAGCAGTCCCAGGATCGCCAGCGCGACGCTGGACTTTCCGCATCCGGACTCGCCCATCAGGCCGACCGTCTCGCCGGGCGCGGCCTGAAAGCTGATGCCGGAAACAGCCCTGGTCCCGCGGCCGTCGCGCCCGGGATAGGAAACACTCAGATTGTCGACCTTCAGCAACGCTTCCATGGGGCTGGTTCGGGCCTCCGCCTAGGCACACCCATCCACGCGATCCCGCAGTCTTTTACGGTAGGAGCCGGACTCGCCAAGGTCGATAGGCCGTGTGGACACTGGCGCACAGGCAGTTAACGGTACAGAGGTACCAGTCGGGGTCGGCGCCCGATGAAGTTCCCAAACCGATCGTTTTCACCGGCTTCTCGCCAGCTGCCAGCCCAGGCTGCGCGCGATTTGGCAAATCCAGAATCTGATCCGCTGCGTACTTTAAGTGGTACATTCCTCATAGATAGCGGGGGTCGGGATGCTGCTGTATGTGCTGGCGTTTGCAGGCGGGGTGCTGACGATCCTAAGCCCCTGCATCCTGCCGGTGTTGCCTTTCGTATTTTCCCGGGCAGATCAGCCTTTTCGGCGGAGCGGGCTGCCCCTGCTGGCCGGCATGGCGGTTACCTTTGCGCTGGTTGCGGCGGTGGCGACGTTTGCCGGCTCCTGGATCGTGCGCGCGAATCAGCTAGGCCGGTACGTGGCGGTGGCGATTTTCGGGGTTTTGGGCCTCACACTGCTGTTTCCCAGCCTGGCGGAAATTTTGTCACGGCCGTTCGTGCGATTCGGCGGTCACGTGCAAGGGCCGGACGACGGCGCGCCGAGCATCGGCCGGTCGCTGATCCTGGGAGTTTCGACCGGGCTGTTGTGGGTCCCCTGCGCGGGCCCGATTCTCGGATTGATTCTCACCGGTGCGGCAGTGGAGGGCGCCAGCGTACATACGATTTTTCTGCTGCTGGCGTTTGCGGCCGGGGCGGCCTCTTCGCTGGCGCTGGCGCTCCTGGCGGGTAACAGGGTTTTCAGTTTCATGAAACGATCGCTGGCGGCGGAAGAATGGATTCGGCGCGGGTTGGGTGTGGCGGTGCTGATCGGAGTTGTCGCCGTCGCGTTCGGCTGGGACACGGGCATCCTGCGGCGGATTTCGCTCGCCGGCGGCACGTCCGGATTCGAGCAGCAACTGGTGGATCGCTTCCGGCCCACGGCCTTTGCGCGTGGAGGGGATAACTCAGAGCCTTCAGCGGCGGCTGTGCCTGTCCCCTCCGAGCAAATCCAGCTCGATCAGGAAGGCCCGTTTCCGAGCCTCGACGGCGCGGTTGGGTGGCTCAATTCCCCGCCGCTGAAAACCGCGGACCTGCGCGGCAAAGTGGTACTGATCGATTTCTGGACCTATTCGTGCATCAACTGCCTGCGGGCCATTCCCTATGTGGAGGCTTGGGCGGAGAAATACAAGAGCGACGGATTGGTCGTAATCGGCGTGCACACGCCGGAGTTTGCGTTCGAAAAGGATCCGGGGAACATCGCCAAGGCCGTTCGCGATTTGAAAATCACCTACCCCGTGGCCATCGACAGCGATTACGCGATCTGGAAAGCGTTCAAGAACGAATACTGGCCGGCGCACTACTTCATCGACGCGCAGGGAACGATTCGCTATCACCATTTCGGCGAGGGCGAATACGACAAGTCCGAGGAAGTGATTCAAGAGCTTCTGAAACAGAAAGACGCGAACCTGAAATTGGCGGGGCTGGTGAAGGTAAGCGGGACCGGCGCTACGGCGGCAGCCGATGCGGATGATATGCAGTCGCCGGAGACTTATATTGGATATGAACGCTCGGACAACTACGCGTCTCCGGAAAGAATACGCCGCGATGCGGAAGCTTCCTACACGGCGCCCGGACGGATGGATGTCAATCAATGGGGATTGGCCGGAAAATGGGTGGTCGGCGGCGAGCGGGCATCCCTCGATGCCGTGCCGGGCAAGATCGTGTTCCGGTTTCACGCGCGCGATTTGCACCTGGTGCTCGGACCGGGCAAGGACGGCAAGCCGATCCGATTCCGCATCCTATTGGATGGAGCGGCGCCGGGAGACGACCACGGGGCGGACACGAACGGCAGCGGCGATGGTACGGTAACCGACTATCGGCTTTATCAGTTGATCCGCCAAAAGGGTAAAGTAGAGGATCGCACGTTCGAAATCCAATTCCTGGACCCCGGAGTACAGGCTTTTGCGTTCACGTTTGGATAGGATTTTGCGTGAGGAGGACGTGATGTTCGGAATTGAGAATGACGAGAAAAGCTCGCGGCGCGTGACAGGCCGAAGATCATTCCTGGCAGCGGCTGGCGTCGGGCTGGCGGGATTCGCGCTATGGCAATACCGCAGACCGCTGCCCGCTGCGGCCGAGCCGTTACCGGCGGGCGCGCCGAAGATGGTAACGATCGTGGAGTTCACCGACGCGGGCGACCGCAAGGACGTGGTGAGCGTGCCGGTCATCCGAAAAACCGACGCGGAATGGAAGGCCGGGCTTTCGCCCGATTCCTTTGAAGTGGCGCGGCGCGCCGGAACTGAGCGGCCGTTTTCCGGGGAGCTGCTGAACGTCCACGACAAAGGGGTCTTCCGGTGCATCTGCTGCGACACGGCGCTGTTTAGCTCGGCGACGAAATTCGAATCCGGCACGGGCTGGCCCAGCTTCTGGGCGCCGATCGCGAAGGAAAATATTGTGGAAGCCGTGGACGACTCGCTGGGGATGGAGCGCACGGCGGTTTCCTGCCGCCGCTGCGAGGCGCATCTCGGGCATGTGTTTAACGATGGGCCGCGCCCGACCGGGCTGCGCTACTGCATGAATTCGGTGTCGATGAAATTTTCGAAGGCTTGAGGCACGGGCGGCGCTTTTCGACCGCGCGGAATAGAACCAGAAGGGAGATTCAAGATGATCCGATACTTCAGAGCTGCGTTGATGGTCGCCTCGATTGCGCTCGCGACGCTGTACGTTCTCGGCTGGCGCCCGGCGAGAGGCGCCGCTCCAACGCTGCCCGATCCGAAAGTGGATGAAACGCCGGCGGCGGCGAAAGGCCGCGAGACCGTGGTGTTCGCGGGCGGATGTTTCTGGGGAATTCAGGCGGTCTTCGAACACGTCAAGGGCGTGACGAAGGCGACGGCGGGCTACTCCGGCGGCACGGTTAAGAATCCGGGATACGAGGAAGTGAGCAGCGGGACCACGGGGCACGCGGAGTCCGTCGAAGTTGTCTATGATCCGTCGAAAATTACGTTCGGTCAGTTGTTGAAAGTGTTTTTCTCGGTCGCGCACGATCCGACGGAGCTGAACCGCCAAGGCCCCGATTCCGGCACGCAATATCGGTCGGCGATTTTCTTCGAGACGCCCGATCAGGAGCGCATTGCGAAAGCGTATGTGGCGCAGCTGACCAACGCGAAAACTTTTTCACAGCCGATCGTAACGCAGATCGTGGCCTACCGGGCATTTTATCGAGCGGAGGATTATCACCAGGATTATGCGCTGCACAATCCCGAAAATCCTTACATCATGATGAATGATGCGCCGAAGGTTTCGAACCTGAAAAAGCAGCTTCCGGATCTGTATGTCAGCTACCGCTGAGCGGTTCCAAGACTCGGCGGCGGAATGCAAGACCGCCGAGTCCCCCACGCTCCCGGGGCAGCACCGTATCGATACCTAGGAGATAGGCGCGCAGACAGATTTGACCTCGGTGTAGAGATCGAGCATCTGCTTGCCCATTTCGCGGCCCCAGCCGGATTGTTTGTAGCCGCCAAACGGCATCGCTGAATCCAGGACCCCGTAGCAGTTGATCCAGACTGTGCCGGCGCGCAACTCCGCCGCGATGCGATGTGCTTTCTTGATATCGCGCGTCCAGACCGCGGCGGCGAGCCCATACTCGGTGTTGTTGGCCTTCGCGACCAGATCGTCTGTGTCGCTGAACGGCATCACTGTGACGACGGGCCCGAAAATTTCCTCGCGCACTACTTTCATTTTCTCATTCGTGTTCACGAGTACGGTCGGCTGGACGAAGTAGCCCTTGTCGCCCTGCCGGCTGCCGCCGGTAACGGCCTTCGCACCCTCGGCGACGCCGGATTGCAGATAGCTGCACACGCGGTTGAGCTGCTCTTCGGAAACGAGCGGGCCCATCTGGGTGGTGGCTTCCATGCCGGGACCGACGCGGATCTTGGACGCGAGCTGCGACACACCGTCGACGACCCGGTCGAATTGCTTGTCTTCCACGTAGAGCCGCGAACCTGCACAGCAAACCTGCCCTTGATTGAAGAAAATCGCATTGGCTGCGCCGGGAATGGCGCTGTCGATTTCGGCGTCCTGAAAGACGATGTTGGGGGATTTTCCGCCGAGCTCAAGCGAGACTTTTTTCAGGTTGCCCGTGGCGGCCTGGACGATCAACTTCCCGACCTCGGTCGAACCGGTGAAGGCGATCTTGTCCACATCGCGGTGCGCGGCGAGCGCGGCGCCGGCTGTTTCGCCGTAACCGGTGACAATGTTGACCACTCCGTCGGGAAAGCCTGCTTCCTGGATCAGCTCGCCCAAAAGCAGAGCCGTCAGCGGCGTTTGCTCGGCGGGTTTCAGGACCACGGTGCAACCCGTGGCGAGGGCAGGGCCGAGCTTCAGCGTGGCCATGACCAGCGGGAAATTCCACGGAATGATTTGGCCCACGACTCCGATCGGTTCGCGCAGCGTGTAGGCGAGGAACGGTCCGGCGTGGTGCGAGATCGAAATCGTCTGGCCTTCGATTTTCGTGGCCCAACCGGCGTAATAACGAAGCTGGTCGACCGAAACGGGGATGTCCGCGACGCGAGCGATCGTGACCGGCTTGCCTTGGTCGAGCGATTCGAGCTGCGCGAATTCCTCGCCGCGCTTTTCAAGCAGATCGGCGAGCTTCCACATCAGCCGGCCTCGCTCGGAGGGCGTCATCTTCTTCCACGGGCTCCCCTTTTGGAAAGCAGCGCGGGCCGCGGCGACAGCGCGGTTAATATCTTCCTTGTCGCCTTCGGCGACGTTCGCGAGCACTTCTCCGCGGGAGGGATTGTATGTCGGGAACGTCTTGCCGGAGACGGCCGTGACCCATTTGCCATTGATGAGCATCGGCCGTGACTTCGCGACATAGGAATTCACGTTTTCATTCAACGGAATCGTTTGCGTTGCAGTAGCCATTTATTTTCTCCTTCCGCCATCCATCGCATGCCAGCCATTCCGTTCGACGCAGATTCTATCTGTGGAACAAACCAATCAATACGGAACTTCCGAGCACATGGCCCTTCGCCGCATCGAGGACCTGGTCGCGCGTGGCGGCCTGCGGCAGGTCAAGCTTGGTATCGAGCGCGAGCAGCTCAAACGTGTAGTGATGATACGCGCCGGGCCCCGCGCAGGGTCCCTGATAACCGGCCTTGCCCATGGTGTTGTTGCCCTGGAGGCCGCCGGCGGCCGGACCTTCCTGCGCGATATTCTCAGGCAGCTGCGTAACGTCACCAGGAATGTTGAAGACGAGCCAGTGCGTGATGTCCGTGGTCGCGTTGGGGATGTGGGCGTCGGGATCGTGCACGATGAGCACAAAACTCATGGTCCCCTTGGGCGGATTGACCCACTGCAGCTCGGGCGAGATTCCCGTGGAGATATTGCGCGGGCCGCCCGGCGGCGGAAAGGTCGCCGTGCAGGTGTATTTCTGTGGGATCGGCGTCACATCCGTGATCGACGTACTGGAAATCATCAGGGGCGGTCGCGGCGGGCCCGCGGGTGGACCGGCGGGGGCCTGTTGCGCCGCCGTGCTGACGGCCGCCGCACTTAGGAGAACGGCGGGCATAACCAAAACACGGGCGATCGAGATTCTCATTTGTTCCTCCGACTTGGGGTGCGGCGACGTCGGTTCGGTCGCCGGTTATTTTCCGTACGTTACTCGCCAGATCGAATTCGATCCGTCGTCGGTGACCATCAGCGAACCGTCGGTCGCCACGGCCACACCCACCGGGCGTCCCCACACATCGCCCTTGTCCGTCACGAATCCGGTGAGGAAGTCTTGGTATTCGCCGAGGGCGTGCTCGTTTTTCGTGGGAACGAATACGACTTCGTACCCAGTGCGAACCGAGCGGTTCCACGAACCGTGCTCGGCGGCGAAAATCTGGTCCTGATACTCCTTCGGAAATTGCTTGGCTTCATAGAACGCCAACTGCAGCGAGGCATCGTGCGGCTCCATCAGCACGTCCGGAACGATCACTTTATCTTTCAGTTCGGGATGCTTACCCGGGAAGCGCGGGTCCTGATTGCCGCCGGTGTAATACCACGGCCAGCCGTAGAATCCGCCTTCCTGGACGTGCGTGATGTAATCCGGCGGGAGATTATCGCCCAACTCATCGCGCTCGTTCACCGAAACCCACACTTCGCCGGTTTTGGGAGCGATGGTGAGGCCCACCGGGTTGCGAATACCCGACGCATAGACGTGCAGATCGGAGCCGTCCGGATGCGCGACCAAAACGTCCGCGCGATTGTGCTCGGTTTGATCCGTGTCGACGTCGGCGACGTTGGTGCGCGAACCGACAGCGATGAAGAGCTTCTTGCCGTCGAGAGAAAACACGACGTTGCGGGTGAAGTGGCCGCCCGTGCCGGGCTTGGGAGTCTGGCCCAACTGCGCTCCGGCGGGAATGTTGGGAACGACAACTTCAAACGGGCCGGTGGCCTTCATGTCGCCGTTTTTGTATGGGAAGCGCACGATCTGGTCGGTATCGCCGACATAGAGATATTGCGGATTCGGCCCGAGCGGATAGAACGCCAAGCCGAACGGAAGAATCAGGCCGCTGGCGAATTCGTCCATTTTTTCGTACTTGCCGTCGGCGGTCATGCCGCGGAAGACCACGATTTTGCCCGGGTTGCATTCGGCGACGAACAGGTCGCCATTGGGCGCGCGTTGGATCAGGCGCGGACCTTCGAGTTTTTCGGCATAGCGCTGCACCTTGAATCCGGCAGGAGCTTGCGGCCATGCGCCATCGGGTTGCGCTACGACGCGGCCGGGATTCGCGGATGACTTTGTATCGTAGGGCGCCGGAAGATCCTCAGCCGTGATGTGGTGAACCGTGCCGGGCGCTTCACCGTGAAAATCCGTGAAGACGCTCGGGTTCCCCGTACCCCCGGGCGCAGCCGTGGGTGCCGCAGGGGCCCTACCGTCGGCTTGGGCGGATCTCATATGCGACGCGAACAGAAAAACAGCTGCGATGCCGCAAACCACCACCTCGAAACAGAAACTCTTCATTGGTCGGCCCCTCTCCGGAATTCGCGGATTGCCTGCGGTTTCGAACTGGCGTTCCATCGCCTGCGGTTGCGATCGCGCTCACTTCCCCCCGCCGGCGTCCAGCGGACGGTCCGTGAAGTCTTTGAATAGCACGATTTGCCACCATCCCCCAAACGTTTGGTCCCGATGAATGCCCGCTGCGGTCCCGCCTGCGCCAAACAGCTTGTCCAGCCGGCTTGAGAATCGATCGAGGTAGGAATCTTCGCCTCGAGCGTTGAAGTTTTCGAAACGAAACTCGCACAGCATCAGCGACGGCCTCGCGAACGGAACCGGCCGATCAGCCTATACGGTTTAATATCTCTCAGTTAGCTATGTCAAGGCGATTCCGAGCGGCTTCGGGGAGGCAACGAAAGAGGCACGCACCCCGCCTGCTGCGCTACGGGCGGGAATCGGTGTTCCAAAACGGGTTAGCGCACGGCGGTCAGGCGCTCGTCGATCAGGCACGCCGGTTCGGCGCAATTGATCAAGACGCCCTGCTTGCGCAGAAAGGCCGTGATACCGGCGCGACTGCCCATGCCGGAGAACTTGAAGGAGTCGGTCTGCAATCCGGCGCCGAAGCCTGCGAACGTAAGGAATGTATCCTGGATGCTTACCAGGCCTGCGTCGAGCCGGTCGGCAATGCGGCGGGCTTCTTGTTCCGTGCCGGCGATCACAGCGGCGGAGAGACCGAAGTATGTGTCGTTCGCCAGGCGAATTGCCTCGTCCTCGGTCGCATATTTCATCACCGGCATCACTGGGCCGAATGTTTCATCGACCATGATTTTCATTTCGTGCGTTACGCCGGTCAGAACGGTGGCTCGCATGTAAAGGCCGCCGCCGAGGTTTCCACTCTTCCCTCCGGTACGAATCCGGGCGCCCCGGCTCACGGCGTCGTCGAGATGCTCATCGACGATCGTTGATTGCCGCTCGGAAATGAAGGGTCCCATCTGGCCGATGTTCGGATCTGGATAGTTCGGCTGGACGCGGCCGGCCTCTTTGACGAGCTCGTCCACGAATGCGTCGTGCACTTTTTCATGGACATAGATTCGCTCGATCGAGAAGCAGACCTGGCCGGTGCTGGTAACTGCGCCCCGCACGATCGCTGTGGCGGCTTTCCGCAAATCCGCTGTCTGTGTGACGATCACCGGATCTTTTCCGCCGAGTTCCAGGATTGCCGGAATGAACCGGCGTGCACAGGCTTCGGCGACTTTGCGGCCGTTGGGGACACTGCCCGTAAAATTCACGATGTCCACGTTTTCGACGATGGCTTGACCGGTCTGGCCGTCGCCCACCACAAAGGTGAATATTTCGGCGAGTTCTCGAACCTCCCGGATCGTTTCCATCATCGGCTTGACGAAGCGGGGCGTGACTTCGCTGGGCTTCACGATCACCGCGCAGCCTGCGAAAAGAGCAGGGACGGCGTGCAGGGTCGAAAGCATCAGGGGTGCGTTCCACGGCCCGATGATTCCAGCGAGCGGGTAGGGGCGCAGATTCGTGTCGTATTTGATATGCGGCGTGTGGGGAGATACGCCGGCGCGGCGGGCTTGTTCGAAAATCGCGGGCGCGATGGCGCAGGAGCGCAGGATGCTGCCGATCACCATGTCCGGAGCGACGCGGGAAATCTGGCCGTAGCCGGTGTCGATTGAATCGGCTTCGATCAGTGCGGCTTTGTGGGATTGCAGGCGATCCGCCCATTCTTTCATCACGTCGATGCGATGCGCGAGGGGCGCGCGGCCCCACGCTTCCTGTTTTTCACGCAATCGGGCGCAGGTGGCCGCGATTTCCGCAGGCGACGGCGGCGTGATGTACATGTCGATTTCGCCGGTGCGCGGATTGCGCACAGGCATGGAGTTTGCGGCAGTCGGTTTTGCCTGGCTGATCGTGGCCATCTCACCCCCGTGCGGTTTGATACGGTTCCTACCGCCCGATCGACACATATTGCGGGCGGTATGATACAGTCTGCGTCGCCTTTTTTCGATTGTATCAGGCGTGCGATGAGCCCGCTATCGAGCGGCTGCAAAAAAGGGGAGACGTCATGCATTCAAGCCGACTTCAAAAGCCCGTGTTGTTCCTGGGCGCACTTGCATTTCTTCTGGTCACCGCGGTTTCTTTCGCCGGAGACGGCGCGACCGAAATCACGCTTCCCGGTACCCGCGTGTTTCCCGAGAGCATCACCTCGATGTCCAATGGAACGCTGATCGTCGGCAGCTTTGGACACGGGAATGTTCTGCGCATCGCTCCGGGGAAAACGGACGCGGTGGAGTGGATTAAGGCTGGAACGAACGGTTTGAATACCGTGCTTGGCGTCTTTGCGGATGAAAAGAACAAGTTGCTTTGGGTTTGCTCGAACAAACTCGGCCCGACGGGCGATCCGACGGCGGTGAAGACATTTGATTTGAAGACAGGCGCGGCAAAGGACTCCTACGTGCTGCCGGGCGACCGGACGCTGTGCAACGATATTGCGGTGGCGCCGGATGGAACGGCATACGTCACCGACACATTCGGAGGCGCCGTCGACATGCTGAAGCCAGGCGCGAAAGCGCTGGACGTGGCGGCGAAGGATCCGCTGCTGGCGGGGGCCGACGGGCTTGCGTTCGGCGACAAGGCGACGCTTTACGTGAACAGCGTGACGGCCAACAAGATTCTGCGGGTGGACCTGGGGCCGGATGGAAAATCGAAGGGCATCACCGAACTGAAGCTGCCGCGCGCGCTGGATCGGCCGGACGGAATGCGAAGCGTGGGCAAGCAGCGGCTGATCCTCGCCGAGAACTCGGGCAAAATGTCGCTCGTCACGTTCACCGGCGACGCGATGAGCACGGTTGTGCTCACATCGCTGAAGGAAGTCTCCGCGAGCACACCGGCGGTGACGGCGACGAAGGGCATGGCCTGGGTCGCCGAAGGAAAACTGAACTACGTGCAGGATCCGGCCATGAAAGACAAGGATCCCGGTACGTTCAAGATGTACGCTGTCCCGCTGCCGAAGAAGTAGGCGCGCTGGATCGCTCGGGCAACGCCGCCGAAGCCTAGCCCGTACCTTCGATCACCGACCCGTCCGGCGTGCGGAATTCGTTCGGATGTTCGTCGGTGATCGGATGCTTTGCCGCCAGCGCTTCGTCGATCTCGATTCCCCATCCGGGCTTTTCGCTGATCCAGGCGTAGCCATCCTTGATTTCCGCGGCGCCGTGATAAATATCCTGCACCAGCGATGAGAATTCGAAATGCTCGTGAATTCCGAAATTCGTGTTCGTCAGATCGAGCGTCAAGTTCGTCATCCGGCCGACAGGCGATGTAGGGGCGCCGTGCCAGGCGAACTTCACTTCATAATTGGACGCGAACGCCGCAATCTTTCGTGCCGCCGTGAAGCCGCCGATGTGCGAAACGTGATGGCGGATATAGTCAATCAGGCGTTCTTCGACCAGCGGCTGCCACTCGTGTGGATTGTTCCAGAGTTCGCCGATCGCCAGCGGCGTGGCAGATTGCTGCCGAAGAATTCGATAGTGTCCCGCTTCCTCCGGCGAAAACAGGTCCTCGCAATAGAACAGGCGAAACTGCTCCATGTCTTTGCCGAACTGCAGCCCGCGAATCGGATCAAGCAGCGAATGCACGTCGATGCCGAGGCCGATTTCCGGCGGCATCTGTTTTCGAAACGCTTCGAAGCTCGTGAGGACTTTGCGGATTTCCTTGTCACGGTCGAACGGCGTGGAGCCATCGTCGAATTTCGGCTGCCCGTCGAGCGTGGTACCCGCGCCGTCGCGCAGGAACATCGCCACGAGCAGGAAGCGGCATCCGGTCGCGGCGAGTTTCTTCGAGTTCTCGACGAGCTGTTTCGCGGGATCGTCCCCTCCGCCAAATCCCACATGAAGATAGAATTCCGCGGCGTCGCGAAGTTTTCCGCCAACCAACTGATAGACCGGCATGCCGGCCTGGCGGCCTTTGATATCCCAGAGCGCGTCGCACAATCCTCCGATCGCACAGTTGAGAACGAAATCGTTCTTGTAGTACGAACTCATATAGCAGAGCTGCCAAATCTGCTCGATGCGGTCCGCCGATCGACCCACCGCGATCGGCTTCAGGTATTGCTCGACAGCAGCGCGGACGAGTTTCGCGCGGCCGCCAGGGAATGTGGCCGTCGCGCAGCCATATCCGTAGAGACCATCCTGATCGGTGGTCACTTTGACGACCGTCGAGTCGTTATTCGCGCCGCCGCCGACTTCGATGACCGTGACGTCTTTGATTCTCGGCGCCGGCATTCCGCGTGTCGCGCGTTCCACTGCCGATTGCGCGTCCTGTTCCCGCTTGGGGGGTTCGGCGTCAGCCGCCGCGCCGCGGAAAAGGCCGGCGACGGCCGCGCCGCCTCCGAGCATCGCCCACTTCAACAGCGAGCGCCGGTCGGCCGATTCCCTAGTCGATTTGTCCCGAAGTTGACCACCCAATTTTTCGTTGTTCACGCGCGCCTCGCCGTACTGCAGGCCGGATTGTACCCGCAAAACACAGTGGGAAGACCCACAACGATGAAAACCGGTTTCCGTGCAGCCGGGACGCTCGGAAGGCGGACCACGGCTGCTCAGTCGATGGAGACTACTGGCCCTTATGCGGGGTCGAGTCGGTGTTGTTGGTACCGCCGTGGTCCGGGCCTGCGCGATCCAGTCCGAATGAGGGATTATTCTTCGTTCCGGTGATCTTGATCGCGACGACGGTGCCGGCGTCTTTGCCCTTGAAGAACGGATCGATCGCCTTCAGGAAAAACGATTTCATGCCCGTAGTGGTCTGCGAGAGCTTGGCCTGCAGCTTGAGCTTTCCGTGAAAATCGAGCGATTCGCTGTCCAGATTGTAAGTTCCATTCAGATTGATTCTCGCGCCGCTGACTCCGAAATCGAGGTTCGAAAAATCGACTACGGCGTCCTTCATTGCGAAATTGCCGTTCATTTGCGATTCCACGGCGCTGATATCCATGTCGTTCGGCTGTCCCTGGGCCTGCGGCTGAGCGAATCGATCTTCCCCTGCGTCGCAGGGCTCGTGAATTCAATGTCGTCGATGGCGAACTGCCCGTGAAGTTGCAATCGCTGAACGAGGTCCGGAGTTCCCTCGGGAATGACGACCTTGGCCTTCATGCGGACGCTGCCCGTCATCAGCGGCTGGCTGCCCTTGGTGGTCAGTCGCATCAAATCCTCTACGCGGGCCCCGTGCGAAACGGCGTCGATCACGATGGTGCGGCCTCTCACGTTCGGATATTCGTCGACCACTTTGCCGCTCACCTGAAGCGTGGTGTGCAGATAGTGCGCCGTTACGCTCTTTAGATACGTGTCCCCGTTCGTGCCATCGACGATCACCCAAAAATCCGTTTGCAGGGGCACGGCATGATCGGCGATACGCAGGCTGAAATTGGGAGTGTCCGTATGGCCCTGCACGCTCAAATAATCCAGCGGACCGCTGAATTGGCCGGTCGACGAAAGCGTTCCGTTCAAGCCTTTCAGCGTACCGAGGTCCGCGTTGGAGAGCGCGTACGACCCGGTTGCCGGCGTGTCGGCCGGTTCCTCTGCAACCCACGGACCGAATTGCCCGCTCGAATTGATCTCGCCCTTGGGAATCGCGTTGGTGAGGATTGCCTGAAAATCCGCCGGCCGATCGAAGCTCAGATGTTCAAGGCGCAGATGATGGATGGGATATTCGTGCGGCGGCTTGCCCGGCTGCGCGCGCAGGACGACGATATCGGCGTCGTCCGCGTCAACCTTGTCGATCTCCACCGGATACTTCTTAGCCAGATCCTCGTCCAGACTGTGGATCAGCGGCTGCCCGCCATGCTCGCGCGGCGGCGTGTGGATCTGCAGCCCATCGAGCTTCACGTAGCTGATTTCCGGCTTCGGCTTCATCAGGCTGCGCAGCGAGGCGTACATCGATACCCGGCTCACCTGGATCAGCGGTGGAATATCGGTGCGGCCCTTGTGGCGCAGCACCAGCCCCGTGATCGTTATATGAACGTCAGGCCGCAGCGAAACCGAAAAATCCGAGATTTCGACTTCACTTTGGAAATGCGTGCGCAGCACCTGCTCTGTTCGGTCGCGCAGAATCGCATGAATTCTCGGAGCGAAGATGTGGAGCGCGACAAACGGAGCCGCGACGATCGCGGCCAGAACGGCCGCTACCGCTGAAACGACAATTCGCCTTCTGCGCGTCAGGGTCACGAGGCGCCTTTCCCGGGCCAAACCGATCAGCCTGGTGGATGGTGATCCTACAGCCGTAGCGACGGGGATAGCCATACCGCGAACACCGCATTTGCAGAGCGATCTCCGGTCGCCCGGCAACTCCACGGCTTAACCGGTGTCGTCTCAGGCTTTCGGGGTATTGGAGATAGGGCACACTCGCGAGACGATTCTTCCTTCCTATGTCGGGAAAACGACGCCGTACACCGGGCTTGAACGGGTTGATCGGAAAGGGCCGAAGCGGTTTCGGGAGGGCGGCCGCTTCGATCTTGGCGCTCCTGCTTCTGCTTCCGGCGGCGCAACCTGCGGCGGCATACTCCGTGCTGACCCATGAGGCCGTCGTTGATTCGGCCTGGGACCAGGCCATCAAGCCGACCCTCCTAAAGCGCTTTCCCGATGCAACGCCCGAACAACTGAAAGAAGCCCACGCATACGCGTATGGCGGCTGTGCCATTCAAGACATCGGCTACTATCCGTTCGGCAGCCGATTATTCAGCGATCTGGTTCACTACATCCGCAGCGGCGATTTCGTGTTGGCTCTGCTGCGGGATGCCAAAGACATCCGTGAGTACGCGTTTGCCCTCGGCGCGGTGGCCCACTATTCCGCCGACAACGACGGCCATCGCATCGCCGTCAATCGGGCCGTGCCGATCCTGTATCCGAAGTTGGGACGCAAATACGGTCCGGTCGTGACCTATGACCAGGATCCCAGGGCTCATCTGAAGACCGAGTTCTCGCTCGACGTGCTGCAAGTGGCCAAAGGGCACTATGCGCCGGACGCCTACCACGATCACATCGGATTCCAGGTGTCTGAAGACCTTCTGGAACGGGCCTTCAACGAAACGTATTCGCTCGATCTGAAATCGATGTTCACCAATTTCGACCTGGCGGTCGAGACCTATCGCCGTGGCGTCAGCTCCGTGATTCCCGAGATGACGAAAGTGGCATGGCAAACCCGGAAGGACGACATCCAGCGCGAATATCCGGGGACGACCCGAAATCAGTTTCGATACCACCTTTCACGAGCCGGCTACGAACGGCAGTGGAGCCGCGACTACCGAAAGCCAGGGTTTGGGGCGCGGTTGCTGGCCTTCCTTTTGAGAATCCTTCCGAAGGTCGGCCCCTTCAGCGCGCTCGCGATACGCACGCCCACACACGAAACGGAACAAATGTTCATGGCGAGCTTCCATGACACGCTCGACGACTATGAGAACCTGCTTCAGGCGGAACGTGCGGACGGAACGGTCAAGCTGCCGAACGACAATTTCGATACGGGAACGGTGACCGAACCGGGCCAATATCCGCTCGCGGACAAAACGTATGGGCAGTTGCTGGACAGGCTGGCGGCCAAACACTTCAAAGACGCATCGGCTGAGATTCGGGGCGTGGTCCTTGATTACTATGCGAGCGCCGAGTCCAAAGATACCGCGATGCGAAAGAACAAGAAGGAATGGGCCAAGGAAATGGCGGAGCTGGACGAGTTAAAAGCGCTGACGCAGGGAACGCCCGGATCCTAGGAGCTTGCCGGCTCGCCCAAGGCCGAAGTTACTTGCCGCCGCCCGTCACTATCAGATTGTTCGTCACCGAAAAGACACCGGGCACGGTGTTTGCATAGATGTTGGCCGCATCCTTATCTCCCTGGGACGCGACCCCGCCCTCAAGCGTCACATTTCCATTCTTGACGATGATGTGAATCTGCTGGACGTTTCCCTCGGCGTAGCGTTGGAGAGTCGGCTTGCTGTAAATCGCGCGAAATTCGGCGCGGCGAATCTGATCGTCGTTCGGCGACAGGGGCAGCACTTCGATCTGGTCGTCGACGCTCTCGACGCCTTCGATGTGCTTCACCGCCGCTTCGGCGTCATCCTTCAGTGAAGGGCGGACGACTTGACCGAGCAGCGTGACTTTGTATCCGCTAACGCTGTACGACAAGTTGTCGAACACCGAATACCACGGTAGCAATGCCAACTCGTGGCCCACTTCGCGTTTGATCACTTCGTCGGAGTGAGCGCTCGTCCGCCCGGGAGGCGCCTGTTGCTGCGCTTTCGTCGCGCCTGGGGAAATTATGCTCAAAACACCCAGGGCCCCTACGGCCAATATCATTCTTGAGTTCTGCATGGCGAGCGCTCCCTGTGCGCGGCTCAGAGCCTTCCCATCAAGAACAGAACCAAAATAATCAGCAGAATCACGCCGAGGCCGCCGCTTGGGTAGTAGCCCCAGTCGCGGCTGTGCGGCCAAGTCGGCACCGAACCGACCAGCGCGAGCAATAGAACGATCACGAGAATCATGAGCAACATGGCAGCCTCCTGTTCGGACCGGGGAAATATCGACCAGAAATAAAAAGGAGGAGAAGAGGAGTGGCGCCGACCCCAGCCCTCGAATCCCTATAGGATCCTTCGACGTCCTTCCGTCTTCTCCTGCCAGAACGCATGATCGTGGATCGGGCGGAGGTGAACAATACAGTCAATTCGTTATGGCCCGGCGCGACTCCCTGTAGCCAACCGCACAGGTCTAAGTCTTGCCAGATGTGCCTGCTCCAGCTACAGCGTTCAGGGCATGGATTCCCTGCTGCGCTACTCATACGATATGCGCGAATCGAAACGGATCGGCGCCTGGCCCGATCGTCGAAATTGCGCGCCGAGAATCGATGGCGGCGACCAGGAGGCCCACATGTCTGAGGAAACAGCCAGAGAAATAGCGGAGCGGGAAATCGGACGCGCCGACGACAACAGAAAGACGCCCGAGCGCCGCGCCTATCGCGCCGGCGACGGCCGGCGGCGCAAAAGCGTATCGAAAGCGGGCAAACCGGCGCCCGAGGGCGTTCGGAATCCCGTCCCGCCGCGATCTCCTGCTGATGCGCCAGCGGATCAGCGACGATTTAATCGCGTCTGAGCGGGCCCCCAGGCGAACAGATGAGGGCTTGAACGAATGAGGAGGCACCATCATGGCCGATAACAAGAAAACTTCCGTCTTCGGTATCTTCAACACCATGTCGGCGGCCGATTTCGCCACCGAATCTTGCATCCGCGGCGGATTCACCGCCGCCGATATTTCCGCGCTGATCCCGGAGAATCTGGGATCGCGGCAGATTGCGACCTCAAAATCGAGCAAGGCGCCGGAGGGAGCCGCGACCGGGGCCGGATCGGGCGCAGTCGTGGGGGGAACGCTCGGGCTGCTCGCAGGAATCGGCGCGCTGGCGATTCCAGGGGTTGGTCCTTTCATCGCAGCAGGGCCGCTGATGGCCACTCTCGCCGGAATTGGCGTCGGAGGCACGGTGGGAGGATTTGCCGGAGCGCTGATCGGAATGGGAATTCCCGAATACGAAGCCAAGCGCTACGAGGGATACATTCAGAAAGGCGCCATTCTGCTCTCCGTTCATTGCGACACTTCCGACGAAATCAGACGTGCCCGGGAGATCTTGAAAATGGCGGGAGCCGAGGATATTTCGTCAACCGGGGAATCGAGCGTGGCACGGCGCACGGCTTCGGGAAATGCGGCCTGAAATTCGCTCAGAAATCAAAAGCGTTTAAGGGAGGAACACATGTACTCACGAAATCGATGGCCGGAAACAATCGGAGTGTTTGCAGTCGGTATCGCCGTTGGAACCGCGCTCGGCGTCCTTTTTGCGCCTCGCTCGGGCGAGGAAACGCGCGAGTACATCGCCGACACGGCTCGAAGCGGCGTGGATGGCGCCCGGGCCCAGGGGCAGAGGTGGGCACGGCGCGCGCAAAAAGCCGTGGGCCACGCGCGCGAGCAGATCGAAGCCGCGACGGATGCCGGGGAACGAGCGTTCGACGAAGCGGCTCGCCGCGTCTAGATGGGCGGCTTCTTGATTTGATGTCGGTAGCAGGTCAATTCACACAAGGGAGCATTTAATGAGCAATTCATCCAGTAGCGCTGAAGGACCGCTGGTCGAAGTGGCACGGACGATCGGAACGACGCTGGGCACCGTTGCGGCCACCGTACGAAAGGCGCGCAGGCTGGCCACCGGTTCGGCGCCGCGACGCGTCGGACGGAAAGCGTCCGCGGCAGGATCGCGGGTGCGCAAGGCGGCGAAGCGCACGATGGCTTCGGCAGGCCGCCGGGCTCTCACTGCCGAACGAAAGGGCGTGGCCGCAGGCAAACGCGCTCGCAAAGCCGCGCGACGCCGAGCCGCGGTAACGAAAAAGCGGCTGGCGCGAACCGTCGCTCGCGCTCGTGGTGCGGCCAAGCAAAGTTTTAAGGCGGCCCGCCGCCGAGCGTCAAAGCGCTAGGGTCCGCTACCCGCGGAGTGCTCCCCATCCGGCCGGGCGTGGCGTATGCCATGACCGGCCAAGGTTTGTTCCGCAGTCTTCCTTCTGGAGTCTCGGCGTCCACGAAATTGCTGGGGAATTCCGATTTGCTATCTTCACTTGTTTGGGAAACCGCGCGCGGTTCGCCGGTCCGGCGAAAAGGCAGGAAGTCGCGGGCAGGTCATCCGGGACCCGCCCGACGGCCGTTGAATCGTTCTAGGTAGTGCTTCTACTACCCGCGACCAACACAACCACCCCGCCGATTAGCGCCAGCGCGCCGAGGATCGGAGGTAGAGGAATCGTATGGTGCTGCGCTTCGGTTGCATGGATCGGGCCGAGGTCGAGCACCTGCTTGTGGGTCGTGTAGGTGATGCCCTGATAGGCCAGCGAAATGATGCCGATCACGATCAGGATGATTCCGACGACGGATGCGGTTTTCATAACGCCTCCCCCTTCCCGCGGGAAGATTTTCCCGAGTGGCCCGACTGCACGGGCGGGCGAAACGCCCGCTCCCGCATCAGGCTCGCCGCACGAGACCGCCGACCAGCGATACCAGGAACAACACGAGGAAGATGAAGAACAGGATCTTCGCGATTCCCGCGGCCGCGGCTGCGATTCCAAGAAAGCCGAAGACGGCCGCCACCAGGGCCACCACGAAAAATATCAGCGCCCAACGCAACATAAAGCCTCCTTGTCACTCAAGATCGCGCGCTATCCGAGATCGAGCATCGGCTTGCGCTCTCTTGGAACCCCAGTTTTGTACCAGAACCCGCACCACGAGGCCCATACCCGCAAACTGGTAGCGGCTTCCTAACTTCGCTGTACGGCTGATTTCCGAAGACTTAGCGGCCTAACGTCAGAAACATTCCCAGAGAGGCGGCGAACATCACGGCGGTCGCGATCCAACCGCCTATCCTGAGATGAGCCGGCAAGGTGAACTTCCCCATCACTTTCCGTTTGGCGGTCAGCAACATCATCAAGACCATCACCGGCACGGCTACCACGCCATTGAGGACCGCGGACCAAAACAGTGCCTTGATCGGATTCAAATGAGCGAAGTTCAAGATCAGACCGATGATGGTGGCGGCCGTGATCGTCGCGTAGAACTTGACGGCCTGGCGCGGTTTTTTTTCCAGGCTGGCGGTCCAGCCGAAGGCTTCGCCCAGCGCGTAGGCTGCCGAGCCGGCGAGAACCGGTACAGCCAGCAGCCCCGTGCCGATGATTCCGGACGCGAACAGCAAGAAGGCGAATCTGCCGGCCAGCGGCTCAAGAGCCTTGGCTGCCTCGTCGGCGGTATCAATATTCAGTAGGCCGTGCGCGTGCAGTGTCACGCCGGCGGTGAGCATGATGAAGAATGCCACTACGTTCGAGAGCGCCATCCCGACATACGTATCGAAGCGGATGCGGCGAAACTGGGCCGGGGCTTGCTCCGGCGCGCGCTTCAGCGCGTGATCCTCAGCCTTCACTCCCACGTCTTCGGCCTCCTCCGACGCCTGCCAGAAAAAGAGATAGGGGCTGATGGTCGTGCCGAGCACCGCGATCAACGCCGTGAGGTAGGCGCCGTTCAGCGAAATCGACGGCCAAAAGGTGGCGCGCACGGCCGCCCATCTCGGCTGCCCGACCACGATGGCCGTGGCAATGTAAGCGAAAAGCGCGAGCGTGAGCCATTTCAGATAAGGCACATATTTCGTGTAGGGCAGCGCAATCTGCAGGGCGAGCGACACACCTCCCAGCAGCAGCACGTACACCCAGAACGGACCCGGCAAGAACAGTTTTGCCGCTGCGGCCATCGCGCCGATATCGGCGCCGAGATTGAAAATGTTCGCGAACAGCAGCAGCGAAACCATCAAGTAGAGGACGGGCGCAGGAAAATGCCGCCGCACGTTTGCCGCAATCCCCCGCCCTGTCACGCGTCCGATGCGGGCGCTGATCTCCTGGATGACGCACATCAGTGGGTAGGAGAACAAGGTGACCCACAACATGCCGAATCCGAATCTCGCTCCGGCCTGCGAGTAGGTAGCGATCCCGCTGGGATCGTCGTCGGATGCGCCGGTGATGAGACCGGGGCCCAGCTCCAGGAACATGCGCCTGAGTCGTGATCGATGCTCTGAACTGGGTGGATGCTCCGAATCGGTGCGGTTGGATGCCGCTTCGGCGCCTGGAAGAGTAGCCATGCCAGGCACGAGTCTACAGCGCGTTGCGGAATTGCGTGCGACCTTCGGAGGGAACGCTGACGCGAGAGAATTTCCGGGCGAGCGATGCGAGCGAATGGGAGCTGAACGCGATGGTCAACAGCGTCGAGCCGCTGGCGAGGATATGGAACAGGAGCTTGTCCAGGCCTTGGCGCATGATGCGGATTCTCGCGTCGAATACTCCCGCACGAATGACTGCCTGTTGCGCCATCGGCTTTGCTCGTGTCACCAGGGTCCTCCTTCTTCTTGACGGAACCGACTTTCGGTCCCGTCCTGACGCCACTTACGATGAAGTGGGCGGCAGCGATGGTGATCGGGGCGAATCAGTAGGCATCTACGGGAAACACCTTAGTGCCAAAGGACTTACGGCTCTGTAGGATGTCTCGACTCGGTTCGTGTAAGAAATATCGGGTTCAGTACTAAGGGGACCACAACCCTGATGCGCGGAAGACGGACCGTAAGCGGTTATGCGGGCAAAAGTTAGGGACCGCGGAAATTTCACTGGTGCGATTGGCGACAGGTTTGCAATTATGCCGGGCTGTGCGATCTGGCGATGGGCGATCATCTAGGACGACGAAAAAACATGCCGTGGAATAAATCAAATTCATAGGTTTTTACAGATGAATAGGAGATCGAATATGCCGGCACTGAGACTGCTGTTAGCTGACGATCATGAAATCGTTCGCCAGGGATTGCGTTCCATGCTCGAGGCACAGCGTGATTGCCAGGTCGTAGGAGAAGCTGCCGACGGCCGGCAAGCGGTGGTCATGACGAAGGAATTGAATCCCGACGTTGTGATTCTGGATATCGGCATGCCTTCGCTGAACGGGCTGGAAGCGACGCGGCAGATCCTCAAAATGCGGCCACAGACGAAAGTCTTGATTCTGACCATGCACGAATCGGATTCGGTGATCCGCGAAGTGCTGGACGCTGGCGCGCGCGGATATATTTTGAAGACGGATGCCGGGCGCGATCTGGTCGCGGCGGTCGAATCGTTGCGACGGAACAAGACCTTTTTTACTTCGCGGGTGTCCCAGATGATCCTTGACGGATTCCTGAAGGGCGATTCGCGCATGCACGAATCCCCCGCCGGAGCGGTGCGGCTGACGCCGCGCCAACGCGAGATCGTGCAGCTGCTGGCGGAAGGAAAGAGCAGCAAGGAAGTGGCCGTGGCGCTGGATCTGAGCGTGAAGACGGCGGAAACGCATCGCGCCAACATCATGCGCAAACTCGACTGCCATTCCGTGAGCGAAGTGGTGCGCTACGCGATCCGCAACAAAATCATAGAGGCCTGATGGACTTACCGTGATCTGGCGCTCACTCGGGGATGTCCTACACAATCAAAGGTATTCACCTTTCGCCGCGGATTTGGTCTGCTGAACCTGCATCGACATCCCCAGCAAATACCGCGCACGGCCGGAGCCCCATCTCTTATCGGCGCATCGAGTGACTGTATGCCGAACAAGCATTTGCGCATACTCGTGGTGGACGATCAGCCGAACGTGCGGCGTGCGGTCCGAAGCATGCTTGCATCCAAGGGAGACTGGGAAATCTGCGGCGAAGCTTCCGACGGTCGCGAGGCGATCCAGCGCACCGAGGAGCTTCACCCCGACATCGTGATCATGGATATGTCCATGCCGCGGCTGAGCGGACTCGAGGCCACCCGCTACATCTGCCAGTTTTTCCCCGATTCGCAGGTCCTGATTTTGACCTTCCACGATTTTCCGGGTCTGGGCCAGCTCGCTCGAGAGGCCGGTGCGAGAGGATGCGTGCTCAAAGGCGATTCCAAGGAATTCCTGATCCGCGCCGTGGAGAGTGTCGTGGATTTGAAACCATTCTTTCGGACCGGCGATTCGGCGCCGTAAACCTTTAAACAGTTTAATTTCTTGGCTTCCCGTTCGTTCGTACAGGTTTCCCCGGATGCAAATCGGTGCGGTTGCGTATTCACACTGGCGGCTCAAAGGAGTCTTATTGCAGCGAATCAACAGACTCTCTTTTTCGGGTCAATCGAGTCTGCGAGTACGGGCTAACCCGGCCGGTCCGCAGAAGAAACCGGACGGAGGAATCAGCCATGAATTGGGACCAAGTGGAAGGCAAATGGAAGCAGTACAAGGGGCAGATCAAGCAAAAATGGGGCAAGCTGACCGATGACGACCTGGATGTCATCGAAGGCCGCCGCAGCATTCTTGTCGGCAAGATCCAGGAATACTACGGCACGTCGAGGGAGATTTCCGAAAAGGAAGCCGACGAGTTTGTGAAAACCCTCAAGGCCGAAGAACGCCAGCAGGAGAAAGCGCAACGGGCTGGCAGGGCCAGGTAAATTCGTCCGCGATCCGTCGAGGGGAGGCGCCGCGACTTGGTCGCGGCGCCTCCCCCTTCAAGTTCATCCCGAACAGGAGACCACAGATGGCTCAACCGAAGCAGGCCCTGCAAACTGAGACGAAACGGACATCACCCGCGGAAGTCGAAATCACACGGGAAAAGCTCATCGAATTCCTGAACCAGGACCTGGAGCGCGAGTATCAGGCGATCATCTCGTATGTGGTGTACTCGCAGGTACTGAAGGGCCCCGAATACATGAACATCGCCGGTGAACTCGAGAAGCACGCCGCCGAAGAGTTGAATCACGCGCTGATTATCTCGAACCAGATTGATTATCTCGGGGGCATGCCGGCCGCTAAGCCGAAGGCGGTGCGGACTTCGGAAAAAGCGCGCGAGATGCTGCAATTCGATCTGGAAAACGAAACGGAGACGATTCGCAACTATCGAGAACGCATCTCCCACTGCGAACAGCTTCAAGAGTATGCCATCGCCGAGCACATTCGAGAGATCCTGCTCGACGAACAGGATCATTTGATCTCACTGGCCACCGCTCTGGGTATCGATCCGCCGAAAATCTAGTGAGAATAATCGGTCAGATGACGGCACATGTCGCGAACCGGTCGATACCAGAAAATCCCCATTCTCCATACGGCAAACGGCTGATGGAATGGGAGTTGGGCCTTTAGTATCGTCGGCCCATGAACGCTTGCACAAGTACTCCTCAGAATTTCCGCACCACGCCTCCTACCCCATAAAGGGGCCGTTTGGATTCACCCCCGAACGTGCCAGCGGCCCCTCCACTCCTTCCAGATTCGCAGGACGAAAAATCGGAACCTGCGGCGCGCCACTGTGGTTGCCGATCTCGGCTAACCGGCGCAGAGTACAGCGTTTGCGGTATTGGTCGACTCCGACGACCCTGAAAGAATACCGGTCAGGTTTTGGGGTGCGTTCTCTAGGCCGAGACTCCGAACAAACCTCAACCATGCGATGCGAGTGGTCGTGACACCTTGAATCCGACCAGCAGGGGGCAAGATGAGCGCGAATGAGTTTCCGATGGCCGACCGTGTGCTTCCATCACTCCCACGGCCGGCAGGCGCCCGACAGGGGCACATGGTGCAGTTTTACGGCGAGGATTCGGCGCTCATCGACGCAGTGAGCGCATATATCGGCGAAGCGCTGGAGGAAGGCAATGCTGCGTTGGTGCTGGCGACGGCGGAACACCGAGAGGCGCTGACAGAGCGGCTGGAGAGGCGCGGGTTGGATGTCGCTGGTGCCAGGGCGGAAGGCCGCTATGTGATGTTGGACGCGGCCGAAACACTTTCGAAATTCATTCTGGAAGGCTGGCCCGATCCTGTGCGCTATGAGGAAACTGTAGCGCGCCTGGTGATCCAGGTGAAGTCGGCCGCCCGGGGAAATCCGCCAAGGCTCGCCGTGTTCGGAGAAATGGTGGCTCTGCTTTGGGCGCAGGGAAAGTTCCAAACCGCGGTCCGGCTGGAGCAGCTGTGGAACGAGCTGCAGCAACACGAGCCTTTCTCCCTGCGCTGCGCGTATCCCATACGAGGGTTTGATCGGGCGGAGCATGCCGAGGCGTTTCTGGCGATTTGCTCGGAACATTCCCACGTGATTCCTGGAGAAAGCTATACGGAGCTGACGACGGAAGACGCGCGGTCACGCAACGTGAGCCGGTTGCAGCAGAAAGCGCAGGCACTGGATATCGAGACCGCGGAACGAAAAGACGCCCAGAAAGTCCTGCGGCGGCGGGAAATCGAGTTGACGGACCTTCTGGAAAACGCGCTGGAGGGAGTGCAGCGATCGGGGCCAGGCCAAGAAATTCTCTGGGCGAACAGGGCCGTGTTGAAACTGCTGGGATACGAGGAACGAGAATACGTGGGACGATCTTTTGCGGATTTTTTTGCCCAACGAAGCTGCGCCGAACAGTTCTGGGCGAAATTGATGCGCGGAGAAGAAGTATACGACTATCCCGCTGAGCTGCGGTGCAAGGACGGATCGATCGCGTACGTGGTAATCCGCTCAAACGGGCTGTGGGAGAACGGGACGTTGGTGTACACCCGGACTTTTATTCACGATGTGAGCGAACGGCGCGCCATGGTCGAGGCCCTCGAGAAGGCAAAGGAGGATCTCGAAAATCGCGTACGCGAGCGCACGGACGAACTCCGCCGGAAAAACATGCAGGTGCTGAAGCAGGCGGAGATACTCGATATGACCAATCAAGGTCTACGCGAGCTTTCCGCCCGATTGCTGCGGGTGCAGGACGAAGAAAGGCGCCGGATCGCCAGGGATCTGCACGACAGCACGGGACAAAGTCTGGCGCTGCTGAGCATGAATTTGTCGGCGCTCGAAACGGAAGCGAAGCATTTGAATCCCAACCTGGCCAAAGGACTGGAGGACAACGCGGCGATCGTCCGAAAGATTTCTTCGGAGCTGCGAACGCTGTCCTACCTGCTGCATCCGCCGCTGCTCGAGGAAGTGGGCCTGGAATCCGCCCTTCGCTGGTACATTGACGGGTTCAGCGAGCGCAGCAACATCAAGGTTACGCTCGAGCTGCCGCAAGACCTGGGAAGGCTACCGCGAGACTTGGAGCTTGCGACCTTCCGGGTGATACAGGAATGCCTGACAAACGTTCATCGTCACTCCGGCAGCGCAACGGCGAGCATCCGGATCGTCCGATCGCCGAGCGACATCTACCTGGAAGTGCGGGACCAGGGCAAAGGCGTTCCGCCCGAGAAGCTGGCTCGAATCGCCGGAGCCGGAGATTCCGGAGTGGGGCTGCGGGGAATGAAAGAGCGCGTAAAGGGCCTGGATGGCGAGTTGCAAATTCATTCCGATGAAAAAGGGACGGCGATCCGGGTCGTGATTCCGACCGGAGCATCGACGGCCGAGCGGTAAGGCTGCCGCCGCAAATTCAATCCTCGAGAGCGATGCGATTGACAGGGCCGCGTGGCGCGGCGGACTTTGGATGTTGTGGGCGCAGGGAATGCGCCGGGTGAAATCGTGCGAATTCTGGTGGCCGACGATCAGCAGGGCGTCCGGAAGCGGGTGATCGCGAGCTTGGCGTCGCGGAAAGGCTTCGAAGTGTGCGGTGAGGCAAGCACCGGGAAGGAAGCGGTACAACTGGCCAAGGAACTGAAGCCCGATCTGATCGTGCTCGACATCACCATGCCGGAGATGAACGGACTGGACGCGGCGCGTCATATCCGGAACTTCGCTCCGGACACGCTGTTATTGATTCTCTCCGTGCACAAGAGCAGACAGTTGATGGAGGAAGCCCGCAAGGTCGGCGTTCGAGGATACGTTACGAAAGGAGAAGCCGTACAGAAGCTGGTGCAAGCGGTCGATGCCGTTCTGCAAGACCGTTCTTTTTTCCCCGAGGACCTCTAATCCATTGCTTCGCGTGCGGCGAAGCGCCAGGAACGAACGCCGGGGCAGCCGCTGCACATCGAGCGGCTTCAGTCTACGCCGGAAAAGAAGGTGTGGCCGTTGAGAAGGGCGCCGACGGCGTCGAGCAGGATCTGGCCTACCTGATTTTTCATGACGAAGCCCTGTACCGGGATGGCCTTCGCGGTTTCGACGATGTGCTTTCCCTCATGCATGGAGAGAAACAGGATCGGCATCTTCGGATAAAGCTTACGGATTTCCCGGGCGGCGTCGAAACCGCCGAGACGGGGCATGGTGATATCAAGGACAATCAAGTCGGGCTGGAGTTCCTGGGCCTTGGCGATGGCTTCCAGTCCGTTGGCGGCCTCACCGTACTCGCTTGATCCGAAACGAGAAGAGAGAATCATGCAGATGCCTTTGCGCACCGTTTCGTGATCGTCAGCGACCAGGATCCGAACGGGTTGACCGTTGTTTTTACCCATGTCCCCCCACCAGCGATGCTCCCCATGCCGGCTCCCACTGCCCGACATTCTACGGTTACATCAATCTTACGCTGCAGCGCGGCAAATGCTAAAGATAGTTTTACGCCCGTTATACAAAGGCGGACTCCCGACTCTATGTTTTCCCGTTCGAGGAAGCTGATTGGCCGAGCACGGCCCCCGTGGCGATCGGGATCACGGTCTCGAGGATGGCTCCCTGTGGCTGGGCGTTTCGCAAGGTCATTACGCCCCCGACTTCTTTGATCCGTTGGCGGATACCGCCGATCCCCACGCCGATTTTTTCGGGATGAAAAGCGGCGATCTCGTCGGTGATTCCCTTTCCATCATCGCGCACCGTCACACGTACTTGATTCTCTTTCTTGGCGACGCTGACCCAGCATTTTTTCGCTGCGGAGTGCCGGAAGACATTGGTCAACGCTTCCTGAATGATGCGAAAAACCATCGTCTCGAGAGAAGGCGTGAGGCGCGGAAAATCGGTAGGCTCCATGTCAATGGAGGTTTCAATGCCGCTGCGCTTCGTGAGCCCTTCGGAATACCAGGAAAGAGCGGCGTCCAGGCCGATTTCATCCAGCAGCGGCGGATGCAGCAAATGCGAGACGCTGCGAACTTGCTGGATGGCTCCGTCGACGAGCGAACTTGCCTGAACGATGGCCTGGCGGTTCGACTCAGTCGGCCCCTGGATGAGGATGCTGTCGATGGCCATTTTGGCGGCGGTCAGCTCCTGGCCAAGGCCGTCATGCAATTCGCGAGCGAAGCGGCGGCGCTCGTCGTCCTGCATGGCGATCAGGCGGCCGGAGAGGCTGCGCAGTTCCATGTTAAGGATTTCGAGCTGGCGAGTCTTGCGATGAAGTTCAGAGAAAACGCTGACCTTCGCGCGCAACAATTCGGGGATGACGGGGACCGAAATGTAGTCGACGCCGCCGCGCTCGTAACCCTGCATGCGGTCCATGTCCGTCAAGTGAATGGCGGAAATGAAGATGATGGCGGTCTTCTGAAAACGGGGATGCTGGCGAATCATGTCCGCCAGCTCAAAGCCGTCGATATCGGGCATGCTCACATCCATCAGCACGACAGCGACGTCATTCTTCAACAGACACTCGAGTGCTTCCGTGGCAGTGCCCGCTTTGATGAGATTCTCGCCGAGTTCGCCGAGAATGGCTTCAAAGCTCAACAGCTTGGCGGGTTGATCGTCCACCATCAGGATGTTGACCTTTTCCCGAGCCAACTGTGATTCCCTGGCGATCAAGAAGGAGTCTCCGGATTCGATAGTTTTCTGCAAGTCGATTTACCGGTGCAGCCAAATGCGCAACGCCGAGAGCAGCTGCTCGGTATTCACGGGTTTGGCCAGATATTCCGATGCGCCCGCCTCGAGACATTTCTCGCGGTCGCCTTTCATCGCTTTCGCGGTGAGAGCAATGATGGGCAAGCGGCGGAAGGACGTGTTTTGCCGGATCACCTGCATGGTCTCGTAGCCGTCCATTTCCGGCATCATGACGTCCATCAGTACGATGGCGATATCCGGAGTCGATTCGAGCATCGCGATTGCTTCGCGGCCCGTCCCGGCCGTCTGCACGATCATGCCGCGACGTTCGAGAACGCTGCTCAGGGCGAAGATGTTGCGGACGTCGTCGTCGACAACCAGCACTTTCTTGCCGGCGAGAGCCTCGTCGGACCGATGGAGCCGATCGAGCATCTTCTGCTTATCGGGAGGCAAGCGATCGATGACGCGGTGCAGAAACAGCGCCGTCTCGTCGAGCAGCCGTTCCGGGGATTCGACACCCTTGACCACGACGCTGCGAGCCAGCGAGTGCAGTTGGGAATCCTCCTCAGAGGAGAGCTCCTTGCCGGTGAAAACGACGACGGGAAGATCTCCGGAGGCTTGCGTGTCGCGCATGCGCTCGAGCACCTCGAAACCGGTCATATCGGGCAGTTTGAGGTCGAGGACCATGCAATCAAACGGCTGGCGGTTAATCGCCTGGAGGGCCTCGGTACCGGTTGCGGCGACGGAAACCTCGATATCGTCGTGGCCGAGAAGTTCGCTGATGCTGAGCTGTTCGGCAGGATTGTCTTCGACGATGAGCAGGCGTTTGCGGCGCGGCTCGGCGTATTCGCGAATGCGCGAGACGGCCTGGGCCAAGTCTTCCGGAGTCGTCGGCTTGGTGACAAACGAAAATGCGCCGCGAGCGAGTCCGTGCTGACGATCCTCGTCGAGCGTGAGCATCTGCACGGGAATATGACGAGTCGCGGGGTCCTGTTTCAAGTGGTTAAGAACGGTCCAGCCAAGCATGTCAGGCAGGAATACGTCGAGCGAGATGGCGGTTGGATGATACTGGCGCGCGAGCGCCAGTCCTTCGCTGCCGTTCGTTGCGACCAGGACCTTGAATCCCTTATCGTGCGAGAGATCGCGGACAACGCGGGCGTAGTGCGGATCGTCCTCGACGATGAGCAGAACCGCGTCATCTGGCTGCAGGCTGGCCCGATCATCCTGGATTTGCTCGACCGCGCGTTCGGCGCCGCCGAACTTACTCAAGCGCAAGTTGGCGAACGCGGAGGAATCCTTGTTCGTCTCCGGAAGGGCGAGGCCGGAAGATCCGACGTAGATTTGCGGCAAATAGAGAGTAAAGGTGCTGCCTTTACCGACCGTGCTGCGCAGCTGAATTTCTCCGCCGAGCAACGTTGCAAGCTCGCGGCTGATGGCAAGGCCGAGGCCGGTGCCGCCATATTTGCGGCTGGTACCGGCATCGGCCTGCTGGAAGGCCTCGAAGATGATGCGCTGCTTTTCAACTGGAATGCCCACGCCCGTGTCGGAGACTTCGAAGGCAACGATGGACGCAGAATTTGAAAGAACCGGATGGTCTTCGCTCCAGCCGCTTTCGGGCGAGGACACGGACAAGCGCACGTTGCCCTGCTCGGTGAACTTGAAAGCGTTTGACAGAAGATTCTTGAGCACCTGCTGGAGACGCTTGGAGTCCGTCACGAGGCTCGGCGTAAGACTGGGATCGGAATAGATTTCAAAACCGAGCCTTCGATTTTCGGCTTCGTGACGGAAGGGCCGAGCGACCATGTCGAGGAGACTGGCAAAGAATACTTCCTCGGCATCGACGGAAACGGTTCCGGATTCAATTTTCGAAAGGTCGAGAATGTCGCTGATGAGGTTCAGGAGGTCAGTGCCTGCACCGTGGATGGTGCGAGCGAACTCGACTTGCTTGGGCGTCAGATTCCCGTCGGGGTTTTCGCTGAGCTGCTGCCCGAGGATGAGCACGCTATTGAGCGGCGTGCGAAGTTCGTGGGACATGTTGGCCAAGAATTCGGATTTGTACTTGGAAGTGAGGGCCAGCTCCTTGGCTTTTTCCTCGAGGGCGCGTCGGGCCTGCTCGATTTCCTGGTTCTTGCGTTCGACTTCGACGTTCTGTTCGGCAAGCTGCTGGGCTTTTTGGGCGAGTTGTTCGTTGGTTTGCTGCAACTCGGTTTGTTGCGTCTGAAGCTCGGCGGCAAGCTGCTGGGACTGCTTCAGCAATCCTTCCGTCTGCATGGTCGCCTCAATGCTGTTGAGAACGATGCCGATGCTGGCGGTGAGCTGCTCGAGGAACGCGAGATGCGAGGTGGTGAAGATCCGCAGGGAGGCCAGCTCGATGACGGCCTTTACGCTGTCCTCAAAGAGCACGGGCAAAACGATCACGTTGCGTGGAACGGCGTGAAACAGGCCGGATTGAATCGGCAAAGTGCCGGGAGGAAGATCGGAAACCAGCATCCGCTTCTTTTCCGCGGCGCACTGCCCGATCAAACCTTCGCCCGTTCGCAGGCGCTTGCGGAAACCTTCTTCGCCGTTGTCGGCAAATGCGGAGAGCAGAACCAGCGAGTCGGATCCATCCGCCTCGGTTTCCATTCGATAGATTACGCCCTGTTGCGCATCCACGAGCGGGGCGAGTTCGGAAAGCAACATGCGCCCGACCGTAGCGAGGTCGCGCTGGCCTTGCAGCATACCCGTGAAGCGAGCGAGGTTGGTCTTCAGCCAGTCCTGTTCGGTGTTGCGGTCTGTGGTCAGCCGCAGGTTGTCGATCATCGTATTGATGTTGTCTTTGAGGTCGGCGACTTCACCGCTCGCTTCCACCTGAATCGATCGGGTGAGATCGCCCTTCGTAACGGCAGTGGCCACTTCGGCAATGGCGCGCACCTGGTTGGTGAGGTTGTCGGCGAGAAGATTGACGTTGCCGGTCAGGTCTTTCCACGTGCCGGCGGCACCGGGCACGTTGGCCTGCCCCCCGAGCCGGCCTTCGACGCCCACTTCCCGGGCCACGGTGGTGACCTGATCGGCGAAGGTAGCGAGCGTGTCGGTCATGTTGTTAATCGTGTCGGCGAGCGCGGCAACTTCGCCTTTCGCGTTCACGGTCAGCTTCTGCGTGAGCTCGCCGTTGGCAACGGCGGTGACGACTTTCACAATACCTCGGACTTGTTCGGTCAGGTTGGCAGCCATCACGTTCACGTTGTCGGTAAGGTCGCGCCAGGTACCAGCGACGCCGGGGACCTGGGCTTGACCACCGAGCTTGCCGCCGGTGCCGACTTCGCGGGCCACGCGCGTGACTTCGGCGGCGAATGCGTTGAGCTGGTCCACCATCGTGTTAATCGTGTTCTTCAGCTCGAGAATTTCGCCCTTCACGTCCACCGTGATCTTGCGAGAGAGGTCTCCGCGCGCAACGGCCGTGGTCACTTCCGCAATGTTGCGGACTTGAGCGGTCAGGTTGCGGGCCATGGCATTGACAGAGTCGGTCAGGTCTTTCCAGGTTCCCGCCACGCCGGGCACGTTGGCCTGACCGCCGAGCCGGCCTTCAGAACCGACCTCGCGGGCGACGCGGGTGACTTCGGCAGCGAACGAGCGGAGCTGCTCAACCATGGTGTTGAGGGTTTCCTTCAGCTGCAGAATTTCGCCGCGGACGTCGACGGTGATTTTCTTCGAGAGATCGCCGGTGGCGATAGCCGTGGCGACTTCGGCGATGTTGCGGACCTGGCCGGTGAGGTTGCTGGCCATGAAGTTCACGTTGTCGGTGAGGTCCTTCCACGTGCCCGCGACTCCGGGCACCTGCGCCTGACCGCCGAGCTTGCCGTCGGTGCCGACTTCGCGCGCCACGCGCGTGACTTCTCCGGCGAACGCGTTCAGCTGGTCCACCATCGTGTTAATTGTGTTCTTCAGCTCGAGAATTTCGCCCTTCACGTCCACCGTGATCTTGCGAGAGAGGTCTCCGCGCGCAACGGCCGTGGTCACTTCCGCAATGTTGCGGACTTGGCCCGTGAGGTTACCGGCCATTGAGTTCACGGAGTCGGTGAGATCCTTCCATGTGCCGGCGACTCCGGGCACGTTGGCTTGGCCGCCGAGCCGGCCCTCGGAACCTACTTCGCGGGCGACGCGGGTGACCTCGCCTGCGAATGCGTTGAGCTGGTCGACCATCGTGTTGATGGTCTCCTTTAAGAGCAAAATCTCGCCGCTGACGTTCACGGTGATTTTCTTGGAGAGGTTGCCGCTGGCGATGGCCGTGGCGACTTCCGCGATGTTACGGACTTGGCCGGTGAGGTTGCTGGCCATCGAGTTGACGGAGTCCGTGAGGTCTTTCCACGTGCCGGCAACGTCGGGCACCTGCGCCTGGCCGCCGAGTTTGCCGTCGGTACCGACTTCGCGAGCCACGCGCGTGACTTCGGATGCGAATGCGCGCAACTGATCGACCATCGTGTTGATGGTGTCTTTGAGCTCGAGAATTTCGCCTTTTACGTCCACCGTGATTTTGCGGGAAAGATCGCCGCGGGCAACGGCCGTAGCGACTTCGGCGATGTTACGCACCTGGCCGGTGAGGTTGCTGGCCATGAAGTTCACGTTGTCGGTGAGGTCTTTCCACGTGCCCGCGCCGGGCACCTGCGCCTGGCCGCCGAGTTTGCCTTCGGTGCCGACTTCGCGCGCCACGCGCGTGACTTCTCCGGCGAACGCGTTCAGCTGGTCCACCATCGTGTTAATTGTGTTCTTCAGCTCGAGAATTTCGCCCTTCACGTCCACCGTGATCTTGCGAGAGAGGTCTCCGCGCGCAACGGCCGTGGTCACTTCCGCAATGTTGCGGACTTGAGCGGTCAGGTTTCCGGCCATCGAGTTTACGGAGTCAGTCAAATCTTTCCAGGTACCCGCCACGCCGGGGACGTTGGCTTGGCCACCCAGCCGGCCTTCGGTGCCGACTTCGCGCGCCACGCGCGTGACTTCTCCGGCGAACCGGTTCAGCTGGTCCACCATGGTATTGAGAGTTTCTTTGAGCTGCAGGATTTCGCCGCGGACGTCAACGGTGATCTTGCGCGAAAGGTCGCCGCTGGCGATGGCCGTGGCGACTTCGGCGATGTTACGGACCTGGCCGGTGAGGTTGCTGGCCATGAAGTTCACGTTGTCGGTAAGGTCTTTCCACGTGCCCGCGACTCCGGGCACCTGCGCCTGACCGCCGAGCTTGCCGTCGGTGCCGACCTCGCGCGCCACGCGCGTGACTTCTCCGGCGAACGCGTTCAGCTGGTCCACCATCGTGTTAATTGTGTTCTTCAGCTCGAGAATTTCGCCCTTCACGTCCACCGTGATCTTGCGAGAGAGGTCTCCGCGCGCAACGGCCGTGGTCACTTCCGCAATGTTGCGGACCTGAGCGGTCAGGTTTCCGGCCATGGCGTTGACCGAGTCGGTCAAATCTTTCCAGGTACCAGCGACACCGGGGACGACGGCCTGCCCGCCAAGCGCGCCGTCTGTGCCGACCTCCCGGGCCACGCGGGTGACTTCGGAAGCAAAGGAACGGAGCTGGTCCACCATCGTATTGATGGCTTCTTTGAGCTGAAGAATTTCGCCCCGCACGTCGACCGTGATTTTGCGGGAAAGATCGCCGCTGGCGACGGCGGTGGCGACTTCAGCAATGTTGCGAACCTGGCCGGTGAGATTGCTGGCCATGGAGTTGACCGAATCGGTAAGGTCTTTCCAGGTGCCAGCCACGCCGGGCACCTGCGCCTGGCCACCGAGTTTGCCGTCGGTGCCGACTTCACGCGCCACGCGCGTGACCTCGGCGGTGAAGACGCCAAGTTGCTGAATCATCGTGTTCACGATGTTGGCGGAGCGGAGGAACTCACCTTCCAGTGGCCGACCGTCAACATCCAGCCGCACGGTCTGAGTCAAATTACCCTGAGCGACGGCGGCGATCGCGCGCGTAACCTCCGTGGTCGGTCGCAGAAGGTCCTCAACGAGCGTGTTTACGGATACTTCCATCTCGCCCCAGGCGCCACGGGGTTGATGAAACCGGCTGCGCTCGCGAGTCCGGCCTTCTTTGCCGACGACCTGGCCGAGCCGCTTCAAGTCCTGCGCCATCTGCTGATTGGCGGCGGCGATGTCATTGAACGCGTCGGCGATCTTGCCTGGCAGACCGGTCCAGAAGCCGGGCAAGCGCACCGAGAAATCACCGTCGCGCATGGTGCGCAGGCTGGAAAGGATAGTGGCGAGCTCGCCCTCGGGCAAATTTGCGATCGCTGGAGTGAAATCGGCCGTCGTCACGCCCGGCCCCGGCGCTCCATTTCCACCCTTGCTGCCGTGGGAAGCTTCCTTGCGATCGGATTTGGCCATACCGTCTCCAGTGATTCCGGGGGCGTGCAGGCCGATCGCACGAGCAAGCGAGCTTGGCGCTGCCTCTTACTTGCGGGTGATCGATCCGGGTAAGTACCCGGTTTGGCCCCAATTTCCCAAGTATAGGTTCCACTTCTATCATTTGCGTTTTCTCAAGGCACTACAGTGTTTGCTGTATGTAGGTACTGATGGGAATTGTGGGAGCATCGGCACCGCATAACGCTCGGAGTGTGTCTTGCCGACCGAGGTCGGCGCCGCGTAGACGCCCTGATCGAGCAGGAATAAGGGTCGTAGAGTCCACGGGAAGCCGTGAAAGCAGATGATCGAGGAGGAAGATCATGCCAGCATTGCAATTGCTGCTAGCCGATGATCACGAAATCGTTCGCCAGGGACTTCGCTCAATGCTCGAGACGCAACGCGACTGCAAGGTCGTTGGAGAAGCCGCTGACGGACGCCAAGCCGTTTCCATGACCAAGGAACTGAATCCCGACGTCGTCATTCTCGATATCGGGATGCCCTCGCTGAACGGGCTGGAGGCGACGCGGCAGATTTTAAAGATGCGGCCGCAGACAAAGGTCTTGATACTCACCATGCACGAATCCGATTCGGTGATCCGCGAAGTGCTGGACGCTGGCGCGCGCGGATATATTTTGAAGACGGATGCGGGGCGCGACCTTGTGTCGGCCGTGGAGTCGCTCCGGCGGAATAAAACGTTTTTTACTTCGCGCGTTTCGCAGATGATCCTGGACGGCTTTCTGAAGGGCGATAAGCGCCCGCAGGAAGTTACTCCGCATGGGGAGCGGCTGACGCCGCGCCAGCGCGAGATCGTGCAGCTGCTGGCCGAAGGAAAGAGCAGTAAGGAAATAGCCGTGGCGCTGGATCTGAGCGTGAAGACGGCGGAAACACACCGCGCCAACATCATGCGCAAGCTCGACTGCCATTCGGTGAGCGAAGTGGTGCGCTACGCGATCCGCAACAAGATCATCGACGCCTAGGGACGCTTTCACCACGAGCGCCATTCCGTAACCAACCATTTACAAGGCCCTCTGGCGCCGTGGGGTATAATCCTGCGTGGCGCGCTTCTCGCCGCTGCGCCGCTGCAATATTCCTTCCGCGGGAGATTCGCGATGGCCTCAGCTGCTTCTCCTGGAAACACTCCGATTCCCGAACCGATCGCACCCTTATCTTCGGAAGAACTGCGGACCATGCACGCCTACTGGCGCGCCGCGAACTATCTTTCGGTCGGGCAGATCTATCTCTACGCGAATCCGCTGCTGCGCGAGCCGTTGAAGCTTGAACACATCAAGCCGCGGCTGCTGGGCCACTGGGGCACGACTCCGGGATTGAATTTCATCTATCTGCATTTCAACCGGCTGATCAAGAAACACGACTTGAACGTAATTTTTGTCGCCGGCCCTGGCCATGGAGGGCCGGGAGTGGTGGCGAACACGTATCTGGAAGGCACCTACAGCGAGATCTACTCCCACATCACGCAGGATGAGGAGGGACTTCGGAAACTTTTCAAGCAGTTTTCTTTTCCGGGGGGGATTCCGAGTCATGTGGCGCCCGAAACGCCCGGATCGATTCACGAAGGTGGCGAGCTGGGCTATTCCCTGGCACACGCGCATGGCGCGGCGTTCGACAATCCCGATCTCATCGTATGCTGCGTGGTCGGCGACGGAGAATCCGAGACCGGTCCCCTGGCGGGGAGCTGGCATTCGAACAAGTTTTCGAATCCGGCGCGTGATGGAGCGGTGTTGCCGATTCTGCACCTCAACGGCTACAAGATCGCGAATCCAACCATTCCCGGGCGAATGACCGACGCGGAGTTGACGCAGCTTTTCAAGGGATACGGCTACCGGCCCTTTTTCGTCGAGGGGCACGAGCCGGACGCGATGCACCAGCGAATGGCGCACACGCTCGATACCGTGCTGGCGGAGGTTCGCGCGATTCAGCAGGAGGCTCGCGCCGCGAAAAACGTGAAGCGCCCCGTCTGGCCGATGATCGTGATGCGGACACCGAAGGGATGGACGGGGCCGAAGGAAGTCGACGGGAAGCCCGTGGAAGGCACGTGGCGGGCGCATCAGGTGCCGGTGACGGATTTCGCCAAGAAGCCGGAACATTTGAAAATTCTGGACGACTGGATGAAGAGCTACCGCCCAGAGGAATTATTTGACGAAAAAGGAAAACTGATTCCCGAGCTCGCAAAACTCGCGCCGCACGGCGATCGGCGCATGGGGGCGAATCCGCATGCCAACGGCGGCCTCTTGTTGCGGGACTTGGTGATGCCCGATTTCCGGCGCTATGCCGTGAGTGTGACGAAACCTGGAACCCAATTCGAGGAAGCGACGCGAGTGCTCGGAAGGCTGTTGCGCGACGTGATGGAATCGAATGCCGAGTCCAGGAATTTCCGCGTGTGGGGACCGGACGAGACGGCTTCGAACCGCCTGGAGGCGCTCTACGAAGCGACGGACAAGGTGCTGATGGAGCCGCTGCTGCCTACCGACGAGAACATTTCGACCGACGGGCGCGTGATGGAAATTCTGAGCGAGCACATG
>Ga0210391_10000084_pt1 | contig 111261 bp, 90 predicted proteins | sample IncBWC12OmetaG_FD_160573 | JGI IMG/M metagenome (GOLD analysis project Ga0210391, IMG submission 160573) | Forest soil microbial communities from Barre Woods Harvard Forest LTER site, Petersham, Massachusetts, United States - Inc-BW-C-12-O ...
GAAAAGTGGAGCGATCGCCTCATGCGATAGCTGGTGAACGTAGCAGTGAGTCCGAGCACACGCGGTCGCGGCATGTGAAGCGCCGGTCAGGAGGCCAATCTCACCAAGATATTCGCCCGCCCCGAGTCGCCCCAACGTCAGGGTCCCGCCGGTTTCGGCCGCCTTGGTTACCTCCATGACGCCAGAGGCGATCACGTAGAGATTGCAATCGGCATCGCCTTCAGAGAACAGCGTCTCCTGCGGCGCCACCAGCCGCGTTGCCACTTGCTCTGCCAGCGCCTCGACGAGAGCCGGTTCCAGCGACTCGAACAGCACTAATCCCTTTAGAACTTCTTGCGCCGGAAGTCTTTTTGGCGCCCGTGTGCGCCGCCTTGACTCATCAGCGAGCAGTCCGGCGTGATAGAGCTGCCTGCGCGCATGCTCAAGCAATTGACTCTTGGTCGGCGACAGTCGTTGTGTATCTGCCACAGAGAATGAAATCGTGTAGCCGTGAAAAGCCGGTCCCATTTGCGTGAGCGCTACGGCGGGCGCAGGGCTCTCGAGGACATCCTCGCAGAGCATGATTGACTCATTCAGCACCCCGATGACCCGGTCAGAGTCGGCGGCCGGGTAGCACCATAGCCGAACGGAATCAGTGCGGACGCTGCCCGGGACGCTGCGATTGACGATCTCGAGCTTCGACACCACACTGTTGGGAACGATCGCGATGTCCGCGCCATCCGTTTGAATACGCACTGAACGCCAGTTCATCTCGACGACTTGTCCCTCCATATTCTTGCCAAGGGAAATTCGGTTGCCGACCTGAAACGGCGCTTCAATCCCGACCGCAATGCCAGCGAAGACATCCGCGAGCGTGTTTTGCAACGCCAGACCGAGAACAATGGCGACGATCCCTGAAGTTGCGACTACTCCTCCTATTGAAAGCGCCAGCACTGACTTGACTACTATCAGACCCGTACAGACATAGATCGCGGCCGCGATAAGATCGAAGAAAAGTCGGGTCTCACGCGAGTGCCGGTCGTGCTGTACAACGAAGTACATGACGGACACGGTGACGCGGGCGCCGATCAGCCACCAAGCCGCGGCAACTATCCGCAACCACAGTGTCGAGGCGTCGGAAGCAGCCATCGGCTGGTGAAACAGCGGGGCCGTGCCGTATCGGTAAAATACGGCACTGAGGCCGGCAAGCGCGGCAACGTCAAACACCAGGCGAACGCGCTTTGACATGGAGCGCAAGCCGATGACGCCAGCGAGCGCGACCGCTAGGATTAAGAAGGACCAGAGCATTCCAAAAGCCTATTTACGCGTACTAGCTGTCACGGCAGCGCGTGCTTGACGTTCGCCGCGTTGGCCAGTTTGGGCCGAGGCGTTCTGGACAGAGCCCCCCCGTTTGGGGGACAGCAATCCCGCAACAAATACTTTGATATCCAATCGCTGTGATTTGAGCGAGCCGAACTAGGCCGCGTAAGGAGAAGCCGAAAATGGGTCTTATATGGGCCTCGCATTGCCGGGTCGCCACGACCCCATAGCCATGCGGCTCGTCGCTCTCGTGGTGCTCTCGGCCGTCGCGGGGCTGGTATTCCTGACTATGCTGCTATCAACCGCATTGCACCGTTCAGTGGGCAACTCACAGATCCGGCAGCACAGCTCAGCGTGGGCGGAGTGCCTGTGGACCGTTGTGCCCTGGGTAATCATAGTCGCCTGTGCGTTCCCTGCGGCGCGCCGGATCGTCTCGGGGGGTTGAATGTGGAGGAACACCTCGTGGCCGCCACAGCTGAAGATGTGCGCGTGGTGCTGGAGGGCCGCATCACTGCCTACACTGCGGCCGCGATTTGGCAATCCGCCTTCGAGACGCTCGCGAATAATCCTGATCGGCCGATTATGGTCGATGCGTCGCGCCTTCAGTACGTAGACAACGTCGGTATCGCTTTACTCTTTGATCTTGGCCGTCAGGAACGTCGTCCCGGGGCCGAAATCCGCCTGCTGGCGCTGGCGCCGAATCTCGCCGCCGTGTTGCGTCGCTATGAGCCGAAGGACTTTGCCACGCGGGCGAGCACCAGAACACACGTCGGAGTACTCGAAGAGCTAGGCCGAGCGACTTCGGGACAGCTCCTCTACCTCAAGGAGCTGACCCGCTTTCTCCGCCGATGTATTGGGGCACTGCGAGTGACCCGCTCACGGCCTCACTCGGTCAATTGGGGCGATGTGCTGGACGTCGCGACCGAAACCGGTGCCAATGCGGTTCCGATCGTTTTGCTGATGGGCTTCTTGATGGGTGTCATCATTGCATTCGAAGTAGGGCTCGTCGCGCGCCAGTTCGGTGCGGTCATTTTCGTCGTCAACGGCGTTGGCGTCGCGATCCTGCGAGAGCTGGGTGGGTTAATGACGGCAATCGTTTTGGCGGGTCGTACGGGCGCAGCGTTCGCGGCGCAGATCGGCACCCAGAAAGTCAACGAGGAGCTCAACGCGATCTGCACCTTTGGCCTGGACCCCATTGAGTTTCTCGTCCTGCCGCGGCTTCTGGCGGCACTTCTGGTGGTGCCCCTACTGGCGACGCTCGCCGATATTGCCGGCCTGGTTGGCGGAGCCTTGGTAATGACGACCTTCAACATCAGTTTCCTTCAGTTCTATACGCGATTGCTGAGCGCGGTGACGGCTGGCGACTTTGCGCTCGGTGTCCTTAAGGCGGCGGTATTTGGACTGACGATCGCCGCGGTCGGGTGTCACCGCGGCCTTCAAACCGGCGCCGGTGCAACATCGGTGGGTCTTTCGGCAACCAGCGCGGTCGTGACCAGTATTGTGCTGATCATTGTTATAGACGGCCTCTTTGCCGTGCTAACCAGCTGAGAGGGTCCGTGCAAGACAACAAGGCGCAGCCCGTCATCAGCGTGCGAAATTTGCGCATGGGGTATGGCACTCACATTCTCTTGGAGGAGGCTTCCTTCGACGTCCATCGTCAAGAAATTCTCGTAATCCTGGGCGGATCCGGAAGTGGTAAATCGAGTCTTATGAAGAACCTGATCGGCTTGTACGTGCCGATGGCCGGCGACATTCTCATCGACGGTGACAGTCTGGTGCGGGCCGGAGCGGACGAGAGAGCGCGCCTGCAGCGCAAGCTTGGCGTGATGTACCAAAGTGGCGCCATGTTCGGTTCATTAAACGTTCTGGAAAACGTGAGATTTCCGCTGGATCGATTTACCAACCTCACGCTGGAGGAAAGGAACCTGACTGCACGCATGGCCCTGCGTGCGGTGGAGATGGGGCAGGCGGAGGCGCTGATGCCGGCGGAATTGTCCGGTGGCATGCTCAAGCGCGCCGGTATCGCCCGAGCGATGGCGTTGGGTTGCGACATACTGCTCTTGGATGAGCCCTCAGCCGGGCTTGATCCCATTACTGCGGCCAATGTGGACCAGATGATCCTGTCGCTGCGGATGAATCTGAACCTTACCTTCGTCGTCGTGACTCACGAACTGCAGAGTATTTTCGGTATCGCCGATCGGGCGATCATGCTGGATCCGGAATCCCGTCGCATCATTGCGGACGATGCACCAACGGCGCTTCGAGATCACAGTGCCGATGCGCGAGTCCGTCGGTTCTTCAACCGCGAACCCGATGCGATCTGGGCGCAGCTGAGCCGCTAGGATATGGAAGAGGAGCGCAAACGCTACACGCGGCTCGGATTATTCTTCATCGTGAGTGTGTCGGCACTTGCCGCGTTGCTCTTTGTCCTCGGCGGTCGAGAGTTATTCCAGCACACGTTCATATTCGAGACTTATTTCAATAACTCCATTGCCGGACTTGAGCTGGGCGCACCGGTACGTTTCCGGGGTGTGCCACTTGGACAGGTTACTCAGATCCTCACGTCTGCGGCCACGTATGAACGGGACGTACCGCGCAGTCAGCGCCGCGAGTACATTGTTGTACGGGTAAAGGTCAACCTGTCGGCACGTGAAGCCGCACAAATGAGGCAGGATGCGGTGGCATTAGTCGAACGGGGGATGCGTGCCCAGACGCAGCTGGCGGGCATTACAGGGCAGCAGTATCTGGCGCTCGATTTCATGGATCCGAAGAAATATCCTCCGCTTGAATTTGAATGGACGCCAAAGTACATGTATCTGCCATCCGCGCCCAGCTCGGTGGGCGAGATTGTGGCCAAGACACAATCGTTTCTGGCGAATCTCAACGAGGCGGACATCAAGCAGCTGGGACAGAATCTCAATCGCCTGGTCAACGATGTAGACAGGAAGCTTGCGGACCTGCCCGTGGCGCAGCTCTCCGGCAGTGCACAGGAGTTGCTGACGAACGCGAATTTGACGCTGGGGCGCGTCAACTTGGTCGCGAGCCGCATGGACTCCCTCATCGGCGACCCGGCTTTGCGGCAGACGCTGGGAAACGTCGCAGTGCTGAGCAGGCGGCTACGCAAAATCTCGGACGACGGTGATCTGGACCGGCTGGTGACGGGGATGGACCAGGCGGCGAGCCGTCTTGACCTGTTGCTCGGCGACAATCAATACGATGTGCGAATGATCGTCCAGGATCTGCGGGTTACGGCGGAGAACTTAAGAGCGTTGTCTAATGCGATCAAGCGCGACCCCGCCGGAGTCCTTCTCGGGGGACCGCCCGAGAGAGTAAAGCTTCCCGGGGGTGCGCGGTGACCGGCCGGTGGGTGACCTGCGTTGCCACAATCGTTGTGAGTCTGGCCGCGTGTTCGATCGGTAAGCCGATGCGCGGGACGTCAACCTATATTATCGATCCCCCGATTGGTGGGACGCCTCCTTCTGAAACACGGAAGGCAGAGACGCTGCGCGTGGGCTTTGTGCGAGTGGCAGCGCCCTATGCCAGTAGCGCCCTTGTGTACCGATTAGGCGACGTTCGCTACGCCGCCGATCCGTACAACACGTTCGTCGCCGATCCGGGTGCCATGTTGGATGGCCGTATGGCGGAGTGGCTCGATCGCGTGGGGCCCTTCGGCCACGTCATTCCGCCTGGGAGCGCCCAGTCGGCACCGTATATACTTGAGGTGACTGTTGGGGAGTTATATGGGGATTTCCGCGCTGGAAAACCACCTGCGGCCGTGGTGTCCGTGCACTTTGTGCTCATCGACCAGACGGCAATACAGCCTCGCGCACCTTACGAGCGAACGATCGCGAGCCGTATAGAACTGACAGAAAGGTCGCCGGACGCGCTTGTGGAAGGATATGGAAGAGCGCTTGCCGAAATACTTGCCAAAGTCGCGGCTGATCTGGGTTCGGCAACCTAAAGCAGACCGATCGATTCAGCCCGGGACACTGCTTGTGCGCGCGTGCGGGTGTCGAGCTTGACAAAGATGCTCTTGGCATGGGACTTGACGGTTTCGGGCGTGATGCCCAATGACTGGGCGATTCGCTTATTGGACATACCATCGGCAATCATTCGCAGGATTCCGGTCTCGCGACGCGACAGGGACCGGTAGGTCTTTGGTTCTATTGCCTCATCGCGCAGAGACACAGGAATTCGGAGCAAGGTAGCAAGATAGGGACGCAACTGGGACAGCCTACCCTCGGCGGTTGGAAGGGCCTCGTAGAGGCCTTCCAACAATGGCACGCTGGGGTAGCCGGCGTCGACGAAAGTCATTTGCAGCCCGCGCTCCACCCCGATGCACAGGCACCTGATCAGAAGTTCGTAACTCGCATCGAATCGGCCCTCATATGCTGCGGAGCACGCGCTTCGCAAGGCGATCTGGATAGCGGCGACACTCTGAAGCGCATTGCCCCCAGGGCTTTCGGAGCAGCTCGCCAACTGTCGCAGCCGCGCGGTCATGGCGTTCCGTGCTGCAGCACGGAATGAGCCGGCTGAACCGCTGGAGCTTGAGGATGCACGCGCCTCACTGAACGGACATTCTTCCGACCGGATCATTGAAAGGGTGCGGCTGTACTCTGAGGAGGCGATGGAGGCTAACCTCGGCCAACGCCGCGCGTGGCCGAGCAGTTCCGTCTCGCGCAACATCGCCAGCGCAGCGCGCCGCTGACCCCTGTGGAGCGACAGTTTCGCGAGCAGCACCGTGGCGCGCGCGACACATTCGAGCGTTCCGGAGGCGCGTATCAGTAAAATACGCGGTCGCAGGAGAGCTTCGGCCTCCTCTAATCGGCCTTGCTCATAAGCGACTTGCGCCATTAATGTCGCAGGAAAGGTACTGATGACGGACTGATTGCCGTAACGCCTGCGGGCAAGCTCCAGCGCATCTGAGGCCAGACTGGAGGACACGGTGAGGTGCAATCTATCAAACGCGAAGGCGGCGCTTACGCAGAGGCTGAATATACGCAGCACCGTCTGGCCGCCGACCGGTGAAACGAGGTAGTCCGAGGTATCATGCGCGCGCTCTTCCTCGCATCGGTCACGCATCCACTGCAAATATCGAAAGAGAGAAGTGACAGCCGGGTCCCGAGTTGTCCTTTGAAGGGATCTCAGCACGGCATCCGCCGCGGTGAGTTGGTCTGCGGCGGTGTGTAGCCATGCCTCAAGTATCTGCTGGGCTGTCAGATAGCGCTCGCGAGATACGGGCTTCCCTTGCATTAGGAGACGGTGGAGCTGGTTAGTCGCCTTGGCGGCCTCCTCGATTCTCATTGCCACAAGTGCACAGCGCGCCCGTGCGATTGCCCTTCGAATGGCCCAAGTGCCTTCAGACGACTGTGGAACGCCAGGTGGCGGGTACAGAGCGATCGACCAGGCTGGCATCGCGGCCGCAACATGATCCGGGGACACGGGGGGTGCCTGATCGATTGACGACATGTGCCGACCGTAGATCATGCACACCCGCATGCGCTTGTAGATAGCAGCCTCCGGATTGTGGATTCCTGCGGGCGCATCCGGACGAGGAATGGGATAGCGCGCTCACTGCGCTCAGACGCAGCGAGCAGATTTATACAACGCGGTGTTTTTCGGTACAAAACGGCCGGATGGATATGGGCTTTCGACCCGATCCCGCTTTGTGGTATTGAATCGGAATGAACCCCGACATTCAGGCAGGCAAGCCGGCCGAGAGTGACCTCTTGGAGGCGCAGCGATTGGCCCGCATGGGACGCTGGGCCTTCGACGCTGCCGGGTTTCAGTATTGGTCTTCCGAGTTGTTCACGACTCATGGCTTGGATCCGTCATCCAAGGCACCAAGCATCTCAGAATACATGGCGCTGGTGCATCCGGAAGACCGGGATTTTGTGGCGCATGCGATTCGGCAAATGCTTGCAAATCACTCGAACTTTGCCTTCACGAAGCGAATCGTGCGTCCAGACGGCGCGATCCGCTATGTCCGCTGCGTCGGCGCGCCCGCGGCCAGCGGCCTGGGCCTTGTAGGGACCGGGATCGACGTGACCGAGCAGGAGGAGTTGACGCAAGCACTGCGCCGCAGCGAGGAGAAGTTCCGGCTGCTCGTTGAGGGTATCCCAGCTCTTATCACCGTGCACACTCCGGAAGGCGAACTGGAGTTCGTCAATCAACAAGTTATTAATTACGCCGGAATGACTGGAGATGCACTGAAAGGTTGGACCAACAACGACGCAATACATCCTGACGATCTCAGCTCGGTGGTCGCGGCGTGGACGCATTCTATCCAGACTGGCGGCCCGTACGAGCAAATCAACCGTTACCGCCGCTGCGACGGCACATACCGCTGGTGCTGCGCACGTGGCCTCCCTTTGCGTGATTCCGCGGGCCAAGTCATTCGTTGGTATGTCGTTATCACAGACATTGAGGATCTCAAGAAGGCGCAGGAAAGAATTGGTGGCCAGGAAGCGGAGTTGCGGCAGATCCTAGACTTTACGCCACAACTCGTCGCGGTATTCGGGCCGCAGCGTGAGCGTTTGTATATCAATCGAATGGCGCTGGATTATTTTGGCATCACTGCACACAAATGGCACCACAGTCCCCCCGCAACAGAGATTCATCCGGATGATTTGGAACGGCTCGAAACGCATTGGGATCGTGCGCGCTTGACTGGCGTTGCTTCGGACATTGAACTGCGTTTGTGTGGCGGTGACGGGAGTTGGCGTTGGTTTCTGGCTCGTTATAATCCAGTCAACGACGCTCACGGAAAGGTCCTGCGTTGGTACGTGAGTTGCACCGACATTCAGGATCGCAAGAGAGCGGAGGAGCGCCTGCAAAGGGAGAACGTTGCACTTCGGGAGGAAATCGACCAAACCTTGATGTTCGAGGAAATTGTCGGGGCTTCGCAGGCGCTTACTAGCGTACTTTCACGCGTTTCCAAGGTTGCTGGCACCGATGCGACGGTGCTGATTGCCGGCGAGACTGGGACCGGCAAGGAACTGATTGCCCGTGCCATACACCGACGCTCCGCCCGCACTTCAAGGGCGTTTGTCGCCGTGAATTGCGCCGCGATTCCGCGCGAACTGGTTGGCTCGGAACTGTTCGGCCACGAGAAGGGTGCTTTCACGGGGGCGACGGAGCGGCGCATCGGGCGCTTTGAGCTTGCCCACGGCGGAACTATCTTTCTCGATGAAGTGGGCGAGCTGTTACCCGACACGCAAGCCGCTTTGCTGCGGGTCCTACAGGAGAGGGAATTCGAGCGCCTCGGAGGACATGAGACGCTTCGCGTCGACGTTCGCGTGATTGCCGCCACGAATCGCGAATTGACGGATGCCACCAGTGGCCCCAGGTTTCGTCGTGACCTCTATTATCGGCTGAATGTGTTCCCGTTGCGGATGCCTGCGTTGAGGGAGCGCAAGGAGGACATTCCGCTGTTGGTGGAGTATTTCATTCAGCGTTACGCGCGCACGGCGGGCAAGAGCTTCCGGCGCGTCAACAAACAGACGCTCAGGCACCTTCAGTGCTACCCGTGGCCCGGAAACGTACGCGAGTTGCAGAATGTAATCGAGCGGTCGGTCATCGTGTGCGACGGCGACGAGTTCACGGTGGACGAAAGTTGGTTGTCTCCCGGCCACGTGATGAAAGAACGAGACGCATTGCCCAGCGCGCTCGCGACGCATGAGAAGGCGATTATTGAGGAGGCGCTGCACGCGTGCGCTGGCCGAGTCTATGGCCCATCGGGGGCGGCCGCCCGACTCGGAATTCCTCGCTCGACGCTCGAATCGCGAATTCTGGCCCTGAAGATCGACAAAAATCACTTCCGCCGGGTGGGTCGAGGCTAAAGCAGGATTTGTTGTCCGGTTGTTCGTCAATTGTCGAAATCTCGACAATTCCATAATAGCGCACTCCTTTGGATTCAGTCAGTTGTGCGAGGACCAGGACTTGCATGCGCATTGTTCAATGCACTCGCGTCCGAGGATTTCGGGAGAGCCTCGCGCCAGAGCCGGCTGAGTGTCGTAGTGCGCCCAGAGTAAATGCGAGGCCGCTTTCTTGAAGGATTTTTCATCGGATCAGCCGTCGCCGCCGGGGAGATTCCTGGGCGTTCGACCATCACGATTGCAAAGCCACGAGCACGTGACAAAGGAGCCCGCAGGGCTCGCCGTCTCGCACCATCCGATAGGCCAGGTACAGGATCTGTCGGCGTTTGTGCAACTGGTCGAAGCGGCCTGCAGAGCCCGAGAAGGTGATCATGAGGGTGCAAAATCGCACATCGCTCATGCGGTGCGACTGCTTCAGCGGGCACCGAGCCCTTCGCCCGGCCTCACACCGCCGCGTTCGGCAAAAGGCAACCGAGCCATGCCGCCCTGTCTGCTGGCATGGCAAAGCCGCAGGATCCTTGCTCACATTGAGAGCAATCTTTCCAGGAAGATTTGCGTTCGGGAGCTCGGTCTGCTGGTGGGTCTTAGCACAAGTCATTTTGCCCGTGCGTTCAAGCGGACTCTAGGGGCATCGCCTCACATCTATGTGCTGCGGCGGCGCATCGAGGTGGCCCAGGGCATGATGTTGACTTCGTCCGAATCGCTCAGCGAGATTGCGCTGGCCTGTGGCATGTTTGATCAGCCCCACTTTACCCGCTCCTTTAGACGCATGGTGGGCGAGACGCCGCACCTTTGGCGCCGCACGCGGTTGGAAGCACTTAACTTGTACCAACTGGCCTAGGAAAGGGTGGCTCTATTGCGATTCGGGACGAAGTTGGACCACATCCGCCAGCCGAGCCGGTGTTCCTCGATTACCCCAACTTACGCGGACAAAGTTCGCAACCTGCATTATCTGGAGGTCCGAGAGCCGCCAGGCGAATGCGGGCATGGTGAACTGTGCCGGCGTCGCTGCGGTCCGCGGCGTCGTGGAGCCTCGCAGGATGATCGAGAGCACGGACTCAGGACTTTGGGCCTCGACAACAGGGTTGCCGGCCAGGGCGGGGAACACCCGCTCGTAGCCGCGTCCGTCAGGGCGGTGGCATGCGGCGCAGTTATCCAGGTAGATCTGGGCGCCTTCGGCGCTCGCATCGCCTCTCCGTAGGGCTTGGTGCGTGGCCGAGTCATACACAAAGGACTGGCCGGCAGATTCCGAGGAATCGAGAGACTTCAGATAGTGCGCAGTGGCCTTGGCGTCCGCTTCGGTCAGGTATTGGGTACTGTGAACAACGACATCTGACATCGATCCGAATACGATCCCGCGCGCATTCGCACCCGTTCGCAGAAAATCCGCTAAGTCGTCTTCGTTCCAGTCTGTAACCGAACCCGCACCAATGCCTCGCAGGCTTGGCGCGAAGTAGCCTTCGATGACCGCGCCGCGCAGATAGGAGGCTTCATCAGCTCGGTTCACCGACTTCAGCTGCATGAAGGCGTTTCGCGGTGTGTGACACTCTCCGCAGTGCCCCAGTCCATCCACGAAATAGGCGCCTCGCGCCTGCGCTTCGTCGGCTCCGGTAGATGGTATGAAGGGTGCGGGTTTGGAAGAGAAGAGCCAGCGCCAATAGGTCAATGGCCAGCGCATGGACAGGGGAAAGGGGATGTCGCTCGCCCGGTTTGGGACTGCCGCCGGTGGCACGGCGTACCTGAAATAGGCGAAGAGCGCGCGCACATCCTCCGGCTTGGTATTGTAGTAGGACGTGAAGGGCATGGCCGGATATAAGCTGTGACCCTCGGCGACGCCGTACCGCAAGGCCCTGTCGAAGTCCGCAAAGGAAAAGCGGCCGATGCCATAGGTAGCATCCGGGGTGATATTGGTCGAATAGATCGCGCCAATCGGCGTGACCATCTTGAGTCCGCCTGAGAATGCGGCGTGACCGGGTATGCTGTGGCAGGCGGCACAATCTCCCAGTCTTGCCAGATACCCACCGCGCTCGATCAAGACCGGGTCGCGCGGGGGCGTGAAGGACACAGTCTCGCCCGTGTTCTTGTCACCCACGTAGGCGACGGCCATCGCCGCGGCTAGGGCGATGATGGCACCGCCGGCCAGAAGCAGTAGGGTCTTTCTCCTCATGCGGAAACCAGGGGCCCGGGGGATTTCAGGTAAGCGTTCCTGAGTTTCTCCGCGGAGAAGTAGGCAAGCCCGGCCAAGAGACCCGTAGGGTTGTAGCCGATGTTCTGTGGGAAGGCGGATGCGCCGTACACGAACAGATTCGGGACATCCCAACTTTGCGAATAGCGATTGATCACGCTGTTCGAAGGATTCGATCCCATGATCGCGCCGCCGGTGGTATGGGTACTCTGATAGATGCGAACGTCGTACGGATTGCCCGGACGCATGAGAATCGTCGCCTGCCTCTCCGGTTTCATGGCTCGCACAATCTCCTCCATCTTGGCGGCGCTGTAGGCCGCCATCTTGTATTCATTGGCATGCCAGTCAAAGGTGATGCGCAGCAGAGGCAGGCCATGCGAGTCCGTGTAGGTGGGATCGAGCGACAGATACCGATCCCGGTACGCCATCACGCTCCCCTGCGTCCCCATGGGGGCCGAATGGCGGTAGTGTTTGCGTATGGCCGCCTTCCAGCCGGCGCCCCAGGCGGGCGTTCCCGGCGGCACCATCATCTGATCGATGGGTCGGCCCCCAGTCGCACCGGCATAAATCAGCGATCCGCCGATGAACCCCACTTGTGAGTGATCGAAATGATCCGAATTGAACTCATCAATGACTCGCTGCCCGGCAGCGCCTGCGCCGATGAAGGGGTTGATTTCAACATCTTCGCTGAAGTAGGCAGCGGTTTCGGCACACATCTGGTACGCGTAGTTCTTACCCACCACGCCTTTCCCGGACGCAGGATCGTATGGTGCACCGATTTTCGACAGCAGCAGCAAACGCACGTTGTGCATCTGAAAGGCTGAGAGAATAACCAGCGATGCGGGCTGTTCGAGTTCACGACCAGCCTCGTCGATGTAAAGAACACCGGTCGCGATCTTGCCCGTGTCATCAAGCAGTATTCTCGTGACGTAGGAGTTCGGACGCACCTCCAGATTCTGACGGCCGGCCAGGATAGGCAGAATCGCTGTCTGGGGCGATGCCTTGGAGTACAGAAAGCAGCCGAATCGCTCGCAGAAGCCGCAGAGGTTGCACGGGCCCAGGCGCACACCGTAGGGATTTGTGTAGGCAATCGAGCTGTTCGCGGCGGGAGTGGGAAAGGATTTGTATCCCAGTTCGGCAGCAGCTTTCTCGAACAGTTGTGCGGCGAAAATAGCCGGTAACGGAGGGGTTGGAAATTCGTCGCTGCGAGGACCTTCAAAGGGGTTTCCGCCGGACTTGATCTGGCCGCGCAGATTGCCGGCGACACCGGAGGTACCGCAAACCTTTTCGAAATGATCGAAATGCGGCTCCAGTTCGCCAAACGTAACCGGGTAGTCCTGAATGGTCATGTCCGGCGGAATGAAGTGCTTGCCGTAGCGCTGCTCGATGTGGCTGCGCAGATTCAGATCCTCGGGCGAGGCGCGCCAGAGCTGCCCGTTCCAGTGCACGCCCGCGCCACCCACGCCGTTGCCGAGCACGAACGAGCCGTATTTTCGGTAAGGGACAGCGAGGTCGTCCGGGCGATGACGGATCGTGACCGTCTCATTCGCCAGCGGTTGCCAAAGATCGCCGCGGATGGCGTGCTTGAGTTCGTCCGCAATCCTTGGAAATTCAAAGTCGGGGGACGTATCACGCGCGGGTCCGCGTTCGAGCGCGACGACGGATAGACCGGCGTCCGTGAGCGTCTTCGCCAGAATAGCGCCGGTCCAGCCGTAGCCAATGATGACGGCGTCCACAGGCCTGTTCTTTGGCGGGCTCGTCACGTTCGGTTTCCGCCGATGGAGACGGGGCCGTAGGGATACGCAACACCCGCCTGATCGATCCAGTCCGTGAAGTCCGCTCTGGCCCCGGGGAATCCGATCCAACGCCAGGCGACCATGTCACGGTTCCCGCCGTGAATGGGATCGGAGAAGTAGCCTTCTTTGGTGTTCTCGAGCAGCTGACCAAACAGGGCCGCTGCGGGGACAGTCGGCAAAGCGAGGCGCCCCTGCTGCATCGACGCCAAGAATTCATCCTGGCGAGCTGCCCCAAGTCCGGCGAAGTCTGCGCCAAGACTGGTTCGAGCGGCGGCATCGGCCTCCGCAATCCCCTGCCTATAGATCTCCCGCGGGGTGAACCGCAGCTGATAGCCGAGCGTGACTGGACTGTCCGGATGGAACGGGCCCTTCAGATAGAAGTAGGAACCGTACCCATAAGGCAGCTCCATCTGCCGATCGATGAACTCCGGAACGCCGGCTTCAATGCCTCCCGGGCCCGCGCCATCCGCCGGAATCAGCCGACCCACGGCCGCCAGCACAAACGCCCACTCCGACGGACGAAAGTAGGTGGGAGCGTATGAGCGACTTTGAGTGACAGTCCCGCGTGCGCAACCAGCGTCAACGAGAGTCGCCAGACTGACCGGCGCGGCTCCCAGCAGGAATTTTCGTCTGTCCACGGATCACGCTCGACGTTGCGGCAATTGGAGCCAAATCATGCGTAGCGCGATCTAAAGTCCCCATCCCCCCGATGGGGGAAAGGCCCCCATCCGGGGGATGTCCGTTGGCGGCCCCATCGGGGAGTCTGCAAGCAGCCCGCAGCGGACCTAATGGAGCTCACAGTGAGTAAGAAAGTAGCGCGAGTCATCATTGATGCCATGAAGGAAGCCGGCGTCGAGCACTGCTATGGCGTCGTCGGTGACACATTGAACACTTTTGCCTCGAACCTGGCACCGGCCGGCATCAAGTTCGTTCATATGCGGCATGAAGAAGCCGGCGCGTTCGCCGCCCAGGGCGAAGCGCTGCTGCTCAATCGACTGACCGCCATGGCGGGCAGTTGTGGCCCGGGCAGCCTGCATTTCATCAACGGCCTGTACGAAGCGAACCGAAACCGGGCACCGGTGATACTCATCGCAAGTCAGGTGCTGCGACGAGAACTCGGCTTTGACTTTATTCAGGAAGTCGACTTCAAGGCGGTCTTCAAGGGCTGCAGCGTGTTTTGCGAAATGGTGATGACGCCGGAACACGCTCGGCGTCTGGCGGTAATGGCCTGCCAAGCGGCGATCACGCGCCGCGGCGTCGCGGTTTTGATACTACCGGTCGATGTGGCCGATTCGCCTGCGGCCGAGGAGCTGCCGTATCGTGTCCATGCCAACCTCCCCGTCGTTCGTCCGAGCGATACGGATCTGGACGAGATGGCCGAGCTTCTGTCCAAGGGCTCCAACATCACGATCTACGCCGGCGCCGGTTGCGCCGGGGCGCACGATGAGATCGTCCAGCTCGCTCAACGCCTACAGGCGCCGGTGGCGCACACATCGCGCGGGAAGGATGTGCTGGAGTACGCCAACCCAAACAATGTCGGCATGACCGGCGTCATCGGGATGGAGGCAGGGTATCGCGCCATTCTCAATTGCGACACGCTGCTGTTGCTTGGGACCAATTTTGCCTGGTCGCAGTTCTATCCCAAGAATGCGACGATTATTCAGGTCGATCTCGATCCGATGCGCGTTGGCCAACGTCACCCGGTTGATCTTGGAGTAGTCGGAAATATCAAGGACACGCTACAGGCCCTGCTACCGCGGGTGCCGCAGCGGACCGACGCGAAATTTCGCGACGCCTATGTCGAGCGACATGAGAAGGCCCTCAAGGCACAGGCGGAGAGGGCGACCCCGGGGCGGCACGGCATGATCCCCGGTCAGTATCTGAGTTCCATCATCAATCGCAAGGCGGATGCGGATGCCGCATTCGCGGCCGATGACGGCACCTGTGGTGTATGGATGCTGCGCATGATCGCCGCGAACGGAAAGCGCCGAATGTTTGCCAGTCTGCTGCATGGAACGATGGCAAGCGGGCTCGGAACTGCGATCGGACTGCAAACCTGTCAGCCGGGTCGGCAGGTTGTGTGTGTTGCAGGCGACGGCGGCTTGACGATGCTGCTGGGTGATCTGATCACCGTAGTTTCAGAGAAACTTCCCATCAAGATCGCCGTCTACGACAACGGCAAGCTGGGATTTGTGGAGCTGGAGCAGAAGAGCGAGGGACTCCTTCCGGTATATACCGATCTGAAAAATCCGGACTTCGGCAAGGTTGCACAGGCGATGGGGCTATGGGGCCGCACGGTCACCGACGCGACCGAACTCGAATCCGCAGTCGATGAGTGGCTGGCGGTGAGCGGTCCCGCACTGCTCAATGTCAAGGTCGCACCGATGGAACTGGTGATGCCGCCGTTCATTGCCCCCGAGGCGGCCTATGGCATGACCATGTACTCCGTTCGAGCGATCCTGCACGGTCAAGCGGGCGACGTGTTTGAGATGGTCCAGGAAAACTTCCCCAAATAAGTCGCGTGACCTGAAGGTGCGGCGATGGTTGAGCAACGCTTGTCGACTTTGTTTCTGGGCAGGGATGCGAGCGGGCGAGACGGTGCATTGAGAGGTTTGCTCTCGGCGCTTTGGTCGTTCCTCCACCATCCAGCGGCACACTTGGAGGATCACTTGGCTTCCCTCGAAGAACGCCTCAGATTGCTTGAAGCGCGGCTGCTAGGCGATTTCAAGGCAGTGGTTGACACCGGGGTGGTCGCCGTCGAAGAGAAAGTTTCGGGCACCGGGCATCGGTTCGAGGAGGAATTAGAGCGCGCAATTGGCGCCCGGGTCGCGGGAATTCAAGCGCGCCTGGAAGCGGTCAAGAAGCGCGTCGTGGAGGACTTGAAGCAGGAGCTGCGCCGAGTGGTCCTCGTGCTGGCGCTCGTGATGGGCTGCGCGGTGCTGGCCCTCGTGGCGACGGTTTTCGGGCTGATGGCGGCTTGGACGGACCTGGAGGGTCGGATTGGACCGGTGGGTGCTTCGATTGTGTTGGCAATCGTATTTCTACTCGGAAGCCTGGTCGTACTCGGCCTGCTCCGCTCAGTCCTTCATCGTTCCGGACGCGTCAATTCTTAAGCAGCAAGTCCGAGTTGGCTCGGTTGATATCACTACATCCGGTCAGAATCATCCCAACCCGAAGTTCCTCCCTGAGGAGGTCCAACATGTTGTGTACCCCGGTTTCGCCGGCTGCACCCAAGGCGAATGCCCATGCCCGCCCGAGAAAGCAGGCCTTGGCACCCAGCGCCAATGCCTTCAGGACATCCAGTCCCGAGCGAATCCCACCGTCCATGAATACCGGAATTCTGCCCTCAACCGCGGCGACGACTTTCGGCAAGGCGCGAATCGTAGATGTCACGCTATCGAGCTGCCTGCCACCGTGGTTCGACACCACGATGCCATCAATGCCCGTCTGGAGGGCGCGCCCTGCATCCTCGGGGTCGAGAATGCCCTTCAAGATGATCTTTCCCGGAAAGATTGACCGTACCCATTCGATGTCTTTCCAGGTGGTCGAGGCATCGAAATTGTCGTGAACGAGCTTTCCGTACGGAACGCCTTTGGGCATCGCTTCCGCCACCGTTCCGAACTTCAGCGGCCAGCCTTTGGTCACGATATCGAGGGCCCAGCGCGGGTGCGTTGCGCCTTGAGCAACGAACCCTAGCATCCCCAGTAAGGTCGGGTCCTTCTCCATTCCGTCGTGCACCTCGCTGTAACGGCGTCCCGGGGTCGCGAGATCAACCGTGAATACCAAGACCTTCGAACCGGCTGAAACGGAACGTTCAATTACGCTCTTGACGAAGTTTCGATCTTTGAGCATGTAAAGCTGGAACCACGGAGGGACGCCGGTCTTTTGCGCGACTTCGTGCACGTCGCACACCCCCATGGTCGAGAGCGTGAAGGGAACGCCAATGGCTTTCGCCGCCTTGGCGGCTTTGACTTCGCCGCGGCTTGAGTACATTCCGGCCATGCCGACTGGGCCGAGAACGACCGGGAGTGACATTTCCTGATCCCAGAGACGGACCGCGAGGTTGAGGCGCGATTCGTCCAACATCACCCGTTGCCGCAGTAGCGTGGCCTGCAGCTCCGCAATGTTCGCGCGCAGCGTGTTCTCTTGGAACGACCCACCGCTGATATAGTCGTACAGGAATCTAGGAAGCCGGGCTTCGCACTGTTTTCGGTAGTCTTCAATATTCGCGACAATCATGCGAATTCCGTAGCTTCTTGTGGTGGTCAAAACCCATCCTGCATTTTGATCTTCCAGATCCGCATCCCCCATCTGGGGGAGGCCGTGTGGGGCTGCACTTGGACGAGCTGTGGCCTGCGTTGCGCGTTGCATAACGGTCTGCTACAAACAAATGGATCATGTTCGACGTTGATGTCTTCGTCGGTGCTTCGCAAACAGTCTTACGTTGTGGCGAAAACGGGTTCAACCCCGCGGTATATCCACACCAATATAACCCTATGAAGGAGACGCGCGGATGGCGACAGACATCACGCTGATCATTAATGGCAGCGCGAAAACTGTAACCGTGGATGGCGCGACGCCGCTCCTATGGGTGTTGCGGGATGTGCTCGGCATGACCGGCACGAAATTCGGTTGCGGAATTGCCCAGTGCGGGGCATGCACCGTACATCTCGACGGACGGCCGATTCGCTCCTGTCAGTTGCCCGTAAGCGCGGTCTCAGGCCGTGCGGTCACGACCATCGAAGGCATCGGCAAGACGCCCGCTGGGGCAAGAATTCAAAAAGCATGGCTCGACGAGGAAGTCGTGCAATGCGGTTACTGTCAAAGCGGGCAGATCATGTCCGCGACCGCCTTGCTTGCTTCAACGCCGCACCCGGACGATGCAGATATCAACGCCGCGATGGCCGGCAACATCTGCCGATGTGGCACCTACGTGCGCGTGCGCGCAGCGATCAAGCGTGCAGCCGGAGCGGAGCCAGCGGTATGAACAGAACCGTGCCGCCGTCGACGCAGCCGACCTCGCGCCGTACTTTCATCCGCGGGAGCATTGCCGGTGGGTTTGTGCTCGCATTTCACCTGCCGGCCTATGCCATCAACGAACCGAATCAGCCGCCGGATGACACAACGGGCGCGTTTTCGCCGAATGCCTTCATCCGTATCGACAGGACTGGTAAGACCACGCTCGTCATGCCGCAAGTCGAAATGGGGCAGGGCGTATATACCTCCATCGCGATGATCCTCGCCGAGGAACTGGACGCGAATTGCGCGCAGATCGCACTCGAACATGCGCCGCCGGACGAGAAAGCCTACGCGAATCCGGTTTTTGGAATCCAGGCAACCGGGAACTCAAACTCAATCCGCGCGTTCTGGATACCGCTGCGGACAGCCGGTGCGAGTGCCCGGGCGATGCTTGTCCAGGCGGCCGCCAGACAATGGAAGGTCGATCCATCAAGCTGCAGCACGAGCAGTGGCCAGATCACGCATGCGGCGACACGTCGCAGTCTCAGCTACGGCGCCGTGGCTGGAGCGGCGGCAAAGGAAACGCCACCGAAGGCCCCGCCGCTTAAAGACCCAAAGAATTTCACGCTTATTGGCAAGAGCGCGAAGCGCTTCGATACGCCAGGCAAGGTTGACGGCAGCGCTGTGTACGGTATCGACGCCATGTTGGCGGGCATGAAGTTTGCGACGCTGTTGGCCGCCCCGGTACTCGGCGGCAAGGTGAGCAAGGTCGATGGCGGTGCGGCGCGAAGCCTACCGGGTGTGCAAATGATCATCGTGCTTGATGACCTTGTGGCCGTGGTAGCAGATCACTTCTGGGCGGCCAAGTCGGGACTGGAGGCGCTCAAGATCACCTGGAGTCACGGCGCCAACGCAGGCGTCACCAGCGACACGATCTGGGCGGACTTACGCACGCGGAGCGCTGTGGAGGGCTCGGTCGCGAAGTCGGCCGGTGATGTGACGAAAGTATCCGGGGAGAAATTCTCGGCGGCCTACGAGTTGCCGTTCCTCGCGCACGCTACGATGGAGCCGATGAACTGCACTGTGCAGATAAAGCCAGACGGTTGCGAGATCTGGCTTGGGACGCAGGTAATCGGGCGCGTTCAACAGACCGTCGCCAAGCTGCTCGGGGTTAGCGACGATAAAGTGATCGTACACAACCACTGGCTTGGTGGCGGTTTTGGGCGCCGTCTCGAGGTGGATATGGCGATCAAAGCCGTGCGCATCGCGCAACAGCTCGATGGTGCGCCATTGAAGGTCGTGTGGACTCGCGAGGAGGACATTCGCCAGGACTACTATCGCCCCGCATATCACGATGACATCTCCGCGACCATCGATGCGGGCAAGATCGTCGCCTGGCGGCATAAGGTATCGGGCTCCTCGGTGATGGCGCGGTGGTTTCCGGCAGGATTCCAAAAAGGAGTGGACATCGACGGGGTGGACAGTGCCATCGATGTTCCCTATGAGTTTCCGAACCTCGATGTGCGCTTTGTGCAGGTGGAACCGGCGGGATTGAATACCGGCTTCTGGCGCGGGGTTGGCCCGAACAACAACGTTTTCGCAATCGAATCATTCATCGACGAAGTCGCGAACAAGGTCGGCAAGGACCCGATCGCGTTTCGCAAAAGCATGCTCGATAAGGGGCCGCGGTTCAAAGCCGTACTCGATCTTGTGGCGCAGAAATCCGGGTGGGGACAACCCTTGGGTAAGCGCATGGGGCGCGGCGTGTGTCTGCAGCCCTCGTTCGCGAGCTTCATCGCGACAGTGATCGAGGTCGAGGTGGACGAGCAAGGTGAGGTGTTGTTGCGCCGGATCACAAGCGCCGTGGACACCGGCGTGGCAGTCAATCCGGATACGGTCGTCGCGCAGTTGCAGGGCGGCTTGATCTTCGGACTGACAGCAGCGCTGTATGGCGAGGTTACCCTCGAGGGCGGCCGTGTGCAGCAGTCCAATTTTCATGACTACCGGATGCTTCGCATCGACCAGGTTCCCGCCATCGACGTACATATCGTAACAAGTGGCGAGGCGCCCGGTGGCATTGGCGAGACGGGTACGACCGCAGGCCCCCCGGCACTGCGCAACGCCATTTATGCCGCGACCGGAATTCCCCTGCGGCGCCTACCCGTCGACCGCGAGGTGCTTGCCGGACGGAAGCAGCCATGGTCTTAAGCCAACGCGGCCGCGCGCTACGCACGTTACTCATCGTCCTGGTGCTTGTGATCGTCGTCGGCACCGGTGTTGCGCTGTATTTGCGTGGGCCGGGGCCGACCGATTTCGCCACTGGGTCGCGAGTGGACCTTAGTGCTTACAAGGAGCTGAACCCCACTTCCGTGCCCGCCTCGATGCAGGGCGCCGATCCGCTGACCCGCGGTGAATATCTTGCCCGAGCGGGCGATTGCATGGTCTGCCATACCGCGCGCGGTGGCACCGCATACGCTGGCGGCTTTGCGTTCACGCTGCCATTCGGCACGATCTATTCGACTAACATCACGCCAGACAAAGCCACGGGCATCGGTAACTATACTGATCAGGACTTTTTGAATGCGATGCATCGCGGAGTGCGTTCCGATGGCGCGAACCTGTATCCGGCGATGCCGTTTGCCTCCTACACCTATATGACAGACGCGGATGCTCTGGCGATCAAGGCGTATCTGTTCACTCTCCCGCCCGTCAATGCGCCCGCGCGCAAGAATACGCTGACGTTTCCGTTCAACCAGCGCTGGGCGATCGGCGCGTGGTCGCTGGTATTCAATGCCGACAGACGCTTCGAGCCCAATTCGTCACAATCCCCGCAATGGAATCGCGGCGCGTATCTGGCCGAGGCCCTCGCCCATTGCGGTGAGTGCCACACGCCGCGGAACCTGGCCTTCGCACTCGACAATCGCCATAAATTCGGTGGCGCCGTGACCGGCGGCTGGCAGGCCTATAACATCAGCGCCGACACGGCGGGGGGCGTCGGGAATTGGAGCGACGCCGATCTTGCGGCCTACCTCGAAAGTGGCCACGCGCAAGGCCATGGCAGCGCGTCGGGCCCGATGGGAGAGGCGATTGCCGAGAGTCTGCGTTACCTGACACCCCAAGACGTGCGGGCGATAGCCGCCTATGTGCGCAGCGTACCGGCAACGCCGTCCGACCTGCCGGGAATGCTCGCCCCGCCAGCCTCACCTTCGCACAAGGAAGGCGTCGCTGACACGCTGCACGGCAAAATCACCTTTGAGGGCGCCTGCGTGAGCTGCCATAACTGGACGGGTGTCGCCGACCTCTCGCCCTACGAAACGCTGACCGGTTCGCGTGCGGTGAACGATCCGAATGCGACCAATGTCGTCCAGGTCATCCTTTCCGGCGCCGCTTCGACCAGCGAGACGGGTCTGGCGAAAATGCCTGCCTTCGGCGCCGCGTATTCGAATCAGGAAATCGCCGACGTAGCGAACTACGTAACCGCGCGCTTCGGTACCAAGGGCTCATCGCTCACTGAGGGCGAGGTGGCGAAGTTGCGCGCGCAGTCAGCTCAGTAAACCGAAGATCCTCGGAGCGCCGTCCTCAACTCCGACGGTGTCGTTCCCTCCCACGTTCGGAAAGCTCGATAGAAGGAATTCGAATCCTCGTAGCCGAGCAGAAATGCCACTTCCGTGACATCCATTTCCGGGCGGTTGAGGTACTCGTGCGCGAGTTCCTGCCGCACCTCAAGCAGCAACTGCCGGAAGGTCGCGCCGTCATCAATGATTCGACGTTGCAAGGTCCGATTGCTCAACCCGAGCTCGCGCGCGACGACCGCTATCTCCGGCCGGCTTCCTGCGAGCAGGCGTTTGAGAATCCATTTCACCTGCTCACCGATCGAACTTTGTCCACGGCGCTCTTCAAGTGCGCGTTCGAGCTGCGGATTCAACATGTCAAGCAACTCGGCGTTGTAGGTAAGAAACGGCCGATCAAGATCGGTCGCGTGCAGGATGAGCGCATTCCGGCGCGCTCCGAACGCGATCGGGCCCTTGAAATAGGCTTTGTGGAAGCCGGTCGCCTCCGCGCGGCGCTTGAGGTCCACCCGTTTTGCCGTCACCAAATGCCCGGTGCCGCGCCGTCCAAGTTCAACGAAGGAGGCGAAGGCGGCGTCGGTCAACAAAGGCGGCGTGTCTTCCCGCGCGTGGAGCCACAGAGGCTCGATTACGCACTCGTCCTTGCTCACCTTGATTCGCAGTTCTTCGGGCGAACACAGTTGCTTGAAGCGAGCAAGGCGGGTGAGGGCATCCCGGTAGTCACGAGCGTAATAGGCGGCCATGGTTGACGGTGGCCGATTGGCAACGTCGATCTGGGTGGCGATCTTAAGGCCCGCAGCCGGATCACCGGAGACCTCCCCCACGGCACGCCAGAGTGCGAAGAACTGCGCCGTTGTGACGAGGTTCTTCTGGCCGTCGTAAATAGTCAGTGGCAGGCGAGCTTGGCTCAGAACTGCTGCTGGTGTAAGGCCGATCTTAGTGAGCCCTATCCAAAAGGCGTTCGCGGCTTTGAAACGGTCTGGCACATGGACAGTCATTGGGTTCTCTCGCCGGCATTCTGTCTGAAAGCAATCGCGCTGTCAGGACATTCCTCGGCTTATCCGATGATCGCTTTGGGTTCCAGGTACTCCTGCAGCCCGAAGATCCCGCCTTCCCGACCGATCCCCGATTGTTTGAACCCACCGAAGGGAGCAAACGGATCGTGACTTAATGTGTTGATCAGGACACGGCCGGCGGCGAGTTTGCGCGCCACACGGGTAGCCCTTTGCGGGTCCGCCGAGCTTACGTAAGCGATGAGTCCGAATTCACTGTCATTGGCGATTGCAATGGCCTCGGCTTCCGTCTTGTACGTCAATATCGATAGAACCGGTCCGAAGATTTCTTCCTTCGCGATACGCATCTCTCGGGTGACGTTGGCGAACACGGTGGGCTTCACGAAATTCCCACCTTCAAGTCCCTGGGGGTGACCTTCCCCACCGATGACGAGCTCCGCACCTTCCGCGATCCCGGATGCGATGTACTCCTGCACGCGCCGGTACTGCTTTGTGCTGGCCAACGGGCCGAGGGTGACGCTCTTGTCCCGCGGATCGCCTATTTTGATTGTTTCTACGGCCGCCTTGGCCAATCGCTTCACTTCGTTGAGTCGGTCTTCCGGCACAATCAGCCGCGAGGCGGCGATGCAGGCCTGCCCGTTATTCAGGTAGCAGGCGCTGATGGCCATCGGGATCGCGGTGCAGAGATCGGCGTCGTCAAGGATGATGTTGGGCGACTTGCCCCCGAGCTCCAGCGTCAAGCGCTTCATGGTGTCCAGGGAATTCTTGGCGACCAGTTTTCCGATCTGTGTCGAACCGGTGAACGCAATTTTCTGAATGTCAGGACTTTGCGTTAACTCCGTCCCGACGACCTCGCCGAGGCCCGTCACGACATTGATGACGCCAGGAGGCAACCCGGCTTCATGAAAGGCGTCCATCAGCACGTCGGTTTGCATGGCGCTCATCTCGCTGGGCTTGATGACGACCGTGCATCCGGCGGCGATTGCCGCCGCCACCTTGATCGCGATCGAGCCGGCGCTCGAATTCCAGGGCGTAAATATTCCCACTACGCCGGCCGGCTCCATTACGACCGTTGATGTACCGACAGTTTTGACCAGGTCGAAGTCTTCGAGGACTTTCTTGAAGTGCAGGAAGATATTCGCCGCGAGGTTGTTGGAGCCCGTCGCACGGTCTTGGGGCGCGCCGTATTCCACGACCGTTGCTTCAACCAGTTGATCCATTCGCTTGGCCACGGCGTCATGCAACCGCTGCAGGAGCTCCATCCGGTCTTCCTTGCTGCTTTGCGCAAAGGAGTTGAAGGCCTCTTTCGCTGCGCGGATGGCGTTTCTGGCGTCGATTTCGTCCGCCATAATGACCTTGCCGATTACTTTATTGTCGGTCGGGTTCACCAGATCGATGGTCTGCGTTCCATGGGCGGTGACGAACTTGCCGTTGATGTAGGCGCGATCAAAGGTTCTTACCGGAATTGTAGTTTCACGTGTTTTCATTGGTGTCACCCTTCATGAGATTTCGGCTTTACCAAGGTCGCTTGTCTAGCGAAGCTCACAATTTCAGTGTCGCTCAATAGCCGGGCAGCGTAACTAGCAAAAGGCGCCAATGCTCTTGCAGAACGTGCCAAACGTGTATTGTAGAGCTACCGCTGCGCGTTCTAGCCTCCGGGCCACAACCGCCCGAATGCGACTAAGCGCTAAACTTCTATGACTGGCTAACGACCAACAACCGCAAGGCAAGGGCGTGGGACATGTCGGACACCAAATACGAAATCTATGGGCCGGCCTTCGCCTACTTTGATCTGGTTCGTGGAGCGCTGGGGGCTCTTGTTGATGGCGAGCACTTCTTCGACTGTGTCGCTCACGATATTGTCTATGAGGTCCTCTACGACTTTCCTGGATGGCCCCGAGTCATCAGGGGACGAGCCGACCTGCTAGAGAATTTCCGTGGATACGTAAAGCACATCAAGCTTCATTCTGCAGATCATCTGATTAAGCATTCAGCCGACAATGGACGGGTCATGGTGATCGAGTACGAAGTTCACGGGACAATTCTTGCCACCGCCGCCGCGTACCACAATCGCTTTTGTTCGATCATAAAGCTTGAGGCGCGAAAGATTGCGCATTGGAGGGACTACATGGACTCTCTCGCCGCCTGGAACGCGTTGATGCCCGGCGCAACTTAGGCGCCTCAAACCTGGTTGCTGGGTCTTAAGCGGCGCGTTCTGCTGATGTCGTCCGCCTGGTGTAGGGTGGAACGACTCCCAATGAAGCGGCGCGCCTCACCGGTCTGGCCAGTAAATATCGGTCGCCCAACCATCTGATGGCCCGATCTCGTGCTGCGCTGTAGTCAACGACCCATGTCGCAGCTTTCTGTTGCCAGTTGGGTTCCGTTCCTGTGATTCCGTTCATTGACTCTGCCTCCAGAGATGCTCCGATATGCGAAGAATGGGGAGTGATTGCCGAGATACAAGTTATTCGGAAGCTTCCCGAATAGCATGGTGGCGAGACTCGTTGCGTGGTCGGCAATGGCCAATGTTGTCGTGGGGGTCCTTCCATGTCTCGACACAACTAGAATAAACACCAGCAGCGACCCGCCGGGCAGTAAAAACAAGGCGAGGTACGGCGCTAACGCACACATCGCGACCCACGCGCGCTCCAGCCATTCTGTGGTCGAACTCTTCATGGGTTCGATAGTGACGAATAGCGTCCGGGAGCACCATTGCCCAAACGGGATACCGTGAGTGCCAGCCGCTTGATGGGGACGAGGTGTGGCGCGATGAGACATGCGCAGGCGCTCGATCGAGGGGCATGGACCTCCCTCAAAAGAGGGATACTAAGAGCGGCGAATGATGTGGGTGGAATCGTAAATCGGCGGACCGACTTTCCTCAAGCCAGCGACCGGTTCGGTAGGAGGCGGGATCACAATTCGGCCAGGTGCTGACATTGAGAATCGCGAATTGAACAGCCGTTAGCTGCCACCCGCGGTACTCGCTAGACTAGGCGGTCGAAGGATGCGTGTTTGGGGCAATGAGGCCGAGCGGATGCTGCCCCCCAAGGTATGCTTGCTTTCCTCAGTCAATCTCGCTCAGTAAGGTAGCTGAGCAGCGGTACGCCTTCTGCCATATCTAGGTGGATGCAAAGCGACGCCGCGATGCACGAGACAACGTAGGTTCACCCGATGGGGTAGCGAATGTCCCTCGAAAGAGCTGGAAGGGGAATCCCGAGCCCAAGTAGGCTCGTAGGGTGGTCTGCGATTCTAATCATCGCTACCTGTGTTTGGTGTGCCTCAGCGCTCGGGCAAACGCCGGCAACGGGGAATGTGCAGGTGGGGCACGACACCTGGACCTTCAAGGAGGGAGCCCCCGCAGACGTTGTGGCTTTGGCTCAGACGAAGGACGGGTTCCTTTGGCTCGGTAGCTCCGAAGGTCTATTTCGCTTTGATGGAACGCGATTCGAACCGTACAGCTCGCCATTTGGCGATCGGCTGCTCTCGAGCAACATCTATTCGTTGTTCGCACCCCTGTCTGGTGGCCTCTGGATTGGCTACACATCATCAGGAGGTTTCAGTTTCCTCGATAAGGGTCGGATGACCACTTATCCGATCGAGACAGGAACTGTTATCCGTTTTGCCCAGAATAGGGATGGAATTGTATGGGCAATCACAAACGCGGGTTTATGGAGATTCGATCGCTCGGCTTGGCAGCACGTCGGGCTTGAGTGGAACGCTCCGTCAGGTCACATGATGGACCTCGGATTTGATTCGGAGGGGACACTTTGGGCTTTGGTGGGCAATTTTGGAGCCCCCAAGCAACTTATCTACCTGACGCCGGGAACCAGACATTTCAAGACAGCGGCCAGCAACTTGGCAGTCGAGGTGTTCACATGGCGGCCGGATCGAACTGTCTTGACCACTCCCATGGCCCCAGGTACCGCCGGCGCCGGCCAAGGTTCTGCTGAAGAGCCCTTTGCTGCTTACCCGATCACCTCCAAAAATCTACAAATCGTTGATCGTAATAACAGTGTTTGGGTTTCACCCACGGGTACAACCGTCGTGGTGCGCGTACCCAACGCCAACCTGGTAGATGACCCAAATATAGTGAGCCTGGCGGGTTCCGAAACCTATGACATAAACCCTTACCGGATGGCAGAGTTGGTGGATCGGGAAGGAAATATCTGGTTTGGAGATAGCCGGGGTCTACATCGACTTTTCTACACCCCGTTCATCAAACAGAAACTCCCGAGCGACACGCTGGGCAGTGATTTCGCTGCGGTTGGCGATGAGGAGGGGGCGGTATGGATCAGTTTCAACAGTGGCAATACCCTCGAAGCGGACCTTTTTCATGTTGTGGGCAGCAAAGTCGAGCGTCGTCTGCCGCAGGTGACATCGTCATTCGCCTACCGCGCACCTGACAAGACGTTTTGGTTCTCGGGGAACGGTTGTCTTTGGCATCTCGTCGGACAGGATTTCATTCGAGTGAGTCTTCCCCCGGAGACGGTGAACCAATCAGAGTTCCTGCAGACGATCGCAGAGGATCCACAAGGAGGAGTGTGGGTCTCATTCGGTCGCGGCGGTCTATACCGGTTAGCCAATGCTACTTGGACACCTTTCGCTGGCCGTACCGATCTCCCAAAGACCGGCCGCATTATGGTTGCGTTCACCGATAGCCTGGGCCGTGTATGGTTCGGCAATGTGAACGGTCTGCTGGCGGTTTTGGATGGCGATAGGGTCCGCGTATATCGACCGGGTGACGAACTTCAAGTGGGCAATATCACGGCGATATATGGACGAGGACCAAAGATTTGGGTCGGTGGAGAATTTGGTCTGGAGCAGTTCGACGAGGGGCGCTTCCACAAGATCGCCGCCTTGGATGACCAATGGCTCCATGGAATCACTGGAATCGTGGAAACCCGCGAGGGTGATTTATGGATCAATGCAATTTCAGGGATTTTTCATATCCGCAAGGCGGAAATCTCCGAGGCTGTGAAAAATCCCGCGTATCGGGTCAAGGGCGAGCACTTCGATAGACGCGAGGGACTTTCAGGGATTCCTAGCCAGGTGCATCCGTTGACAACGGCGATCGAGGGCAGCGATGGACGACTGTGGTTCACGTTGCGCAACGAAGTCGTATGGCTCGACCCGAAGGCATACTCTGAAAAACGCACAGTGCCACCCCCGATAACCATCCAGTCGATTTCTGCTGACGACAAAGGCTATACGCCCGACTCGCGTCTGTCTTTCCCCGCCCACACTTCGAGCGTGCAGATCAGCTACACCGCGGTTAGCCTCTCGGATCCGGAGGCCATCCGATTTCGATACAAGCTGCAGGAAATGGACAAGGATTGGCACGAAGCCGTGGCCGCGACTCCGGTTACCTATCGCAACCTCCCTCCGGGTTCCTATCATTTCAGCGTTGAGGCGTCAGATACGAACGGCGTTTGGTCCGGGCAGCCTGCAAACGGGGCTTTTGCAATGCTGCCCGCTTTCTACCAGACGCTGTGGTTCCGTTCGCTATGCGTGCTCCTCATTCTGGCAACGCTTGCAGGGCTGTATCAACTTCGGCTGCGGCAGTTGGCACAACAATATAGCCTGCGCCTGGAGGAGCGGGTAAGCGAAAGAACGCGCATTGCGCGGGAATTGCACGACACTTTGCTGCAGAGCTTTCAAGGTCTACTGCTCCGCTTCCAAACGGCCTATGCGCTATTCGAAACGCGTCCGGCCGAGGCTAAGGAAGTACTTGCGCGCTCAATTGATCAGACGGCGCGAGCCATCACAGAAGGACGGGAGGCCGTGCAGGGGTTGCGTGCCTCGACGCTCGAGCGCAATGACTTGGCCAATGCGATTACGACACTCGGAGGGGAGATTATGGCCGAAACAGGCGGTAACGCTACAGTCGGCCTGCAAGTCGATGTCGAAGGGGCCCCTCGAAGTCTGCACCCGATCGTGCGGGATGAGATCTACCGAATCGCGAGTGAAGCGCTGCGCAATGCGTTTCGATATGGTGATGCGACGCAGATTGAAGTCGAACTACGCTATGACGACCGACAGTTTCGACTGCGGGTGCGGGATAACGGCAAGGGGATCGACTCGAACCTCGTCGCGGAAGGACGTGCGGGACATTTCGGTCTGCATGGTATGCGCGAGCGCGCGAAGCTGATAGGTGGCAAACTAACAGTCTGGACGGCGCCGTATTCTGGAACGGAGATCGAACTCAACGTTCCGGCCTCGCACGCGTACGCAAATTCCGGGAGCTCGTCGCTCACTGAGAGGTTCTCCGGAAAAAGTGCGCAGAGCACGTCATGACCAACGAACCCGGCCCGATTCGGATTCTATCGGTGGATGATCATCCCCTGATCCGGGAAGGTGTCGCGGGCCTCGTCGCGACTCAAACCGACATGAAGCTGGTCGGGGAAGCCACGGATGGTCGTGAAGCCATACAGCAGTTTCGACGACACCGGCCGGATATTACGCTGATGGACCTGCAGATGCCGCAGATGAGCGGACTTGAGGCGATCGCCGCGATTCGCGGCGAATGTCCCGAGGCTCGCATCATTGTTTTGACCACCTATGCCGGGGACGTGCAAGCACTGCGGGCGCTTAAAGCCGGTGCGCGGGCATACCTGCTCAAGGACACATTGCACAAGGAGCTACTCGCCACCATTCGAGCCGTGCAACTCGGTAGGAAGTCCATCTCTGCCGAGGTCTCCTTTCAACTCGCTGAACATACCACCGGCGATTCACTGACGCCGACGGAAGTAAGAGTCCTGCGTCTTGTTGCCGAGGGGAATTCCAACAAGGAGATAGCGGTCCAGCTTTCGACCAGCGAGGACACCGTAAAGGGCCAGGTACGGAACATCCTCTCCAAGCTGGACGCCAAGGACCGGACCCACGCCGCGATGATTGGGCTCAAGCGAGGGATCATCGAGTTCTAAACGCTCGAAAGAACCCCTGGAATGAGCCGTTTGGAGGGTTTCCTCGTCTCGGGCTAAGCCTATATTCCGGAAAGTGATGCGTCGGCTATTCTCCAATTTTGCCCATGGTCCGCCGGGCGTGGGACTCTTGCTTATGCGTCTGACGACCGGAATGGCGATGATAATTTTAGGGGCCTTGGCACTGTTGACCGGGCCGCCGCGGGGAGCAGTCTTATTGCAGTTGCTTTCGATCGGTCTTGGAATACACCTGCTCGCGGGGCTCTGGACACCGGCGGTGGGAACGCTGGTCGCCGCCTTGGCGCTGTGGAATATTTTCACGTCCGGCCATCCGTGGCGCTGGATTTTGTTGGCGACACTGGGCGCCGCCCTGGCGCTGACCGGGCCGGGCGCGTGGTCTGCCGATGCCCGCCTCTTTGGTTGGAGGCGCCTCGAGATTCGCGATGGGAAAAGTCAGGACTCGCTCCGTGATGAGTGAGGGTTTACACCCTTAGGGGGCTGGTGCTCGGCCCAAACGAAGCCTATTCGCGGCTCAACGGAGACCACCGGTCATGTCAATATAGCCAAAGCACGGCTCGAAATGGGGCTGCGTTCTGGTCGCAATTGGCTCCACGATGCGCCAGCACAATGGTGCCTGAGGAGAGTCAGACCGTGAATGCCATCTTCGCCTCGGCCGAACTCGACCGCTGCACGCCTAGACCGGAGTTGGTTGTCGATCGATTGGCGAACTCCCAAACCAGTTTTCATCTTGGCGCGAACCCATCGCGCGAATGGGTGTGGAATGTGATTGCGCTGCTCGATGCAGCCGTTCGCCAGATTCATCACGAAGCGGTTGCGCACAGCACGATACTTGAAGCAACTTCTCTGTTGCGCAAACAGGTGGCTCCGCAACACGCGCAGGAGCGTGCGAACGACAGAAAGGAGCGATTGCTGGCATGGCAAGTACGAAAGGTGATGGAGCATATTGATCGACACATCACGAGACGCGTATCGGTAGCGGATTTGTGCGCACTGGTGCAATGCAGCGAGGCCCATTTCTCGCGCTCCTTCAGACGAACTTTGGGACACTCGCCCCACGCCTTTGTCATCAGGCGTCGCGTTGAATTGGCTGCTCAATACATGCTGAAAAGCGAGACGTCATTGCGCGATATTGCACTCGAATGTGGATTTGTCGATCAGGCACATTTTTGCAGACATTTTCGTCAGGTAACGGGCGAAACTCCGGCCGCCTGGCGACGGGCGCGCAACCGCTGACAACTGCGATGCGCGATCCGCGCGAATTGAATGAAACTTAGACAAGGCATCGGCCTGATGGAGGTTAGCTCAGTCCCCCCAAAGGGGGGGGTAAAGAGGCGGGAACATACCGCACAACATCCTCGAGTATCGGACGCCGACTCAGCCGGACCCTGAAACCATGACGCGGCGGCGATACTCGATGGATTCAAGCGACCGTCTTGATCTGTCACCGAAATGGAGCCACTGCCGTGCCATATTCCGATTACAAGTGCTTCGAATTCCGGTTTGATTCCGGGATCGCATTTGCCAGCATCAATCACCCTCCGATCAATCTTCTTGATGAGATGCTGTCGTTGGAGCTCGACCGGCTGGGTCGGGAGCTCGAGGTCGATGAGAGTGTCCGGGTTGTGGTCTTGCAAAGCTCGCTTCCCGACTTTTTCATAGCGCACTCTGGTTTGGGCAGGGTTGGGGCGGCCTCGAAGACGGTGTCCCATACACGCAGCTTCCGACTGACACAGATGATTGGTGAGCGATTCAGGAATATGCCTAAGGTCACGATTGCGAAAGTCGAGGGGCGGGCGCGGGGTGGGGGGAGTGAGATCGTGCTGGCCATGGACATGAGTTTTGCTGCCCGCGGCAAGGCGATTTTCGGCCAGCCGGAGGTAGCGGTGGGACTGGTTCCCGGCGGCGGCTCCACGCAAAGATTGCCACGGCTCATGGGGCGGGGGCGCGCCCTGGAAGTGCTCCTGGGTTGCGATGATCTCTCGGCAGAACTCGCGGAACGTTACGGATACATCAATCGAGCATTGCCGGCCGAAGAGTTGACGCCCTCAGTCGAGAGACTGGCCCACCGGATAGCCTCGTTTCCTGCGCATACCATTGCTCACCTCAAGGCGGCCGTGGACCGGGGAGCATTTGGGTCCTTGGCCGAGGGACTTCTGGTGGAAGCCCATGAGTCCGATTTGAGTGTTGCAAGCGAGGTGACGCAGGCGCGCGTGGCCGAGGCATTTAAGGCCGGCGCGGAGACTTATGAAGGTGAACTGGAGCTGGCGTTTCTATCGCGGCTCGCCCCGGCACGATGACTCCCCAGCGCAAAAATGCGCATCATCCATTTCGAGGCGGAGCGAGCCCCCGGAATCGCATCGGATGCCGGCGCGGGCTGGCGCTGCCGTCTGAAGGGAGCCTTACTAGGAGGTAGGGACACGACGTGGCGCGTTTGGCCGTAGCGAGGGATGCTGTGCAGATCGGAGTGCCGGTCTCGCCGGCGAGCTGGTGGTGTTTGCCGGATACTCCGGGGAACTTGCAATCAAGGCCCTAGTCGGCGCTCGTCTCGTCTCCGGCTCAGCCATCACGCATCCCCATGAGCTTGTGACCGGCCGGTATTCATCCGTACCGCTCGCGCCGCCTTGCGCGCCGAGAGCCGGAAATTCGACACATCGGCAACCAACTGGGGCTCGCAGGAATCATTCGGTAACCCAGAAGGGGAGTTAACGCACAATTCGGTAATATGACGTTCGGCCGGCGCGACGTGCGGGCCTCTGAGCTGGGAGTGGTACGGGCCATCGCCGCGCATGCAAAACACCGATTTGAAAACTAAGCCGCCAAAAGTCTCGCCCTCGGCGCGAATCCAGCCTCCGGTCTCCGGAATATCAGAGGCTATGCGCATGAAAATCGCCGGACGCCAGTTCGTCGTGCTGGGGAGCGTTCGGGCGGTGTTCCAAGACCTGTATCACTACCTGATGACGGTCAGTTGGCCCCAGTTATTTTGCGTCATTGCCGCATTCTTCCTCGTTTTCGATTTCCTGTTCGGCTGCCTGTACTACCTGGTGCCTGGATGCATCGCCAATCTAAGTCCGCCCGGCTTCGCGGGGGCGTTCTTCTTCAGTGTCGAAACACTCGCGACAGTGGGCTACGGGGACATGCATCCGCAATCTCTCTACGGCCACACCGTGGCCATGGTCGAGGTGTTCACCGGACTCATGATGCTGGCGCTCGTCACGGGCATGATGTTCGCGCTCTTTTCTCGGCCCCGTGCTCGCTTCCTGTTTGCCCGCCGGGCGGTGATACGCCCAGTTGATGGGCAGCTAACCCTGATGTTTCGCGCCGCCAATGCCCGCCAGAACGTCGTTCAGGAGGCCTCTGCAAAGTTGCGCCTCATGCGTGATGAGGTCACGGCGGAGGGGCTGCGGATGCGGCGCATCACGGACTTGAAGCTCGTGAGAGACCAGCAGCCGGCCTTCTTCATCGGTTGGACGATCATGCATCTGATCGATGATTCCAGTCCGCTCAGTCGCGAAACACCGGCTTCTCTTGCGGCGTCCGGAGCATCCTTCATCCTGAGTGTGAGTGGCACGGATGAAACGACCGGCCATACGTTGATTGCCAGAGAGGAGTATTCCAGTACGGCGATATTGTGGAACATGGCCTTCAAGGATGTCTTGAATGTCGCTGAGGACGGCGTCGTTCACATCGACTACACGAAGTTTCATGAGGTTGAAGAGTTGTCGCGACCAACTGAGAGGGGATGATTCGCTCCGGGGGCAATGCAGCTCCTAGGGAAGGAAGCGAATGATCAAAGCAGCCTGATGATCGAATTGCCGCTCGCGGACGCTCTCTTGCGCAGCACGCGTTCGAATCCGTGACAGACTTCGCGCTTTTGATCAATGTCTTGCAAGTGACATTGACACGTCGTTCTGCCGTAATGTTGCGACGCAATACTCCGGGCCTTCAATCTGGAGTTTATATTCATGGAACTGCTAATCAGCTCCGGCGTCCTTACACTGTTCTTGCTCGTGGGCGCTTTCGTGGATTTTCTGACCTCGCGCTTCGCGGCGGCCAGTGGGTACCGCCGTCCAGCGTTTTTGGCTGAACCGCCTCGGCGTCAGGATCTGGACGCAAAACGTGTGCCAGATTTCATGCCCGCGTACGATCGACCTGGTTGAATGACCGGCGGAGTACGCCAAACTAAAGATTGCGAAGGAGGCGTGGGGCCCGTTGCGCTGAGCGCCATCTCCCAAGCATAGACATGGCTTTTATAATGTCAGGCTTGCGGCACCTGCTCCCAGGGCAGGCGTACGACGTCGTGGCCGACCATCGAGACAAAAAGTGGATAGCGCTCGAGCCACGGATTGTCGTTACGTGCCTTGATGATCGTGTCGAGCCGTATGGCCGAAGTTACGCCCTGTAGAGTGAAGCACCAATCGCCCACGTAGGTGACCGCGCCAGCTTGAACTTTGAATGCTCCGTGCGTATCCGCCGGCTCCCGGAAGGGGTCGTGAACGATGTTATAGCCGGTATCGAAGTTAAATAGGTAGTAAAAGCCAGCTTTTGCAACGGCAGGAACCAGAGCTCCGTGCGCTGTTTTGGGCAATCCAAAGAACAGGACGCGCGAGTGAAGCTGTCGGAATTCAACGCGTGAGACAAAACCGGAGGTCATAGAGCACAACGCCCTCATCTGCAGCAAGATGCGGCTCCGCGCTTCGTCCCGCACGCACCGCGCTCAGGCCGACCATTCCAGCCATCGCTTTTAGAACAGCGCGACGGGAATCCAATAAAGGAGTCTTTGAACCCATAGGCATCCATGTCATGAGATTGTTTTATACCAAACGTGGCGAGAATGTTATCGATCGTTCCTTACTTGCGGCGATGCGATCTATAGGTACGCGGATCATCGCGTAGGATTATGGACGCACATACATTTAGGTGAGACCGGGACGCGGTCGGCGGCGTGGATCTTTAGTCAACCCGTAGGTCAGGTACTTTCTTTGGTTTATAGTGGGCCGGTGATGGCGGCCACGATGTCGCAACCGCCGGACTAGAATGCAAGCGGCAAAGCCAGGGCAAACAATTAAGATGAAATCATGGCTGTACGTTTTGGCGGCGACTGTAGTTGTCGGCGGATGCGCCATTCAACCTGCCAACGAGTTCGCGGGGGCTCGTGCATATGAATTGAGCAACCGGCACGCGAATGCCAGAACAAATCCTGACGGCTTGTCATCTTGGAACGTTGCCTACACCGTTTCTGGTGTGTACAAGATCGACCGGAAACACAACAGGGTATTATTCCGAATCGATCAGCTAGATATGCAATTCATTGAAGGCAAATTCAGGCCTCAGCGAGTGACGAACGTACAGGTAGGGTACTGCTACTTTACGGAAGACGGATGGGCCAGACAGCCAAGGAATAAGTCGGCTTCCGAGTGGCCAAAAGTGGATATCACACTTGATCCATTGAAGAACAGCTACTCAAAAACCAATATTGGGTCTGTATCCGTTCCCATCGACCCCGCTGTTGATCTTAATAGTGCATGGCCCTGTGGCGCTTTATGGGAAGCCTCCACAGGACGGTCCGAAGGCAATATTCCCGCTCACAACGAGGGACTTCAGACCCTCGAATAGACCGTTCGCTGCCGTGGGGCAGGGTTGGGCACTGATTACGCCATCTGCCGCCGCAGCGGCACGCATCCGAGCCATACGGATCCCAGGACCTGTTCGCGCTGACAAAGTTCGCGCAAGAGATTCAGGTGTCCCAATACCGGCCATTCGCGAGTGGTCATAGGGTCACGAGCCGGGCACTCAAACGACTGCGACCAATTAGCTGGCCGCAGTCGTTTGCATGCTAAAAACCCCTGAGGGCAGTGAAGCAAATCTGGTGTCGCGGCGCGCGCCAACTGCGGACTTTGCACTTATCCGCACCAAGGGGACCACAAGGAGGCCGGTGCACCGCGGCTCCTACGGGCCCATGCCGGGTTCGAACATCGGGCGTACTTCTGACTCGCCGTCAAACTCGGGCCAGTACTTTCGGTGCAGTTCCATAAACTCCTTGGCAATCTGCAGCGCCTCTACCTTCGAATTCGCCTTAAGAATTGCCCAGCCACCAATTACCTCCTTGCTTTCGGCGAACGGACCGTCGGTCACCGTAATCGCGCCATTGGCGAGCCGTACGCGAAAGCCGTCCTTGCTCGGCAGCAAGCCCCCAGTGTCGACAAGTGAACCGTCCTGCAGAGATTTCTGTACGAACCGGCCCATTGCCTCCATGAGCGCAGGCGGTGGCCCGGCTTCGCGGTGAGCCTCGGAATGGCGGATGAAAGCAAGATACTTCATGGCATCTCCTGATCGAGCGATTAATTCAACCATCTATACGACGATTCAGATCGATGCAATTCGACACGGCTGCATAACATTCATGGCCCTTACCGCCGCGATGCTCGTCGGCTGCGTGTAACCTTATTGTTCCGGATTGACCGACCAGGAGTTCGAACCGACTTTTTTGACCTGGGGAGTCGCTTGGATGCTTTGCCTTGATCCCCCGTTTCTGCCCGATGCACCACTTTGGCAAGCCGTGCGCGGTAGTCCTCGGTTTCCTGCAGAGTGCCAGCCAGCCGCAACTCCAGCGCGGCGATGGTCATATCGCGTTTGTTGAGCATCGACAGGGCGGCGCGCAGATGGTCTTCCAGTTCCTTCACCGTTCGTTCTCTTGAACGCAACAGCTCATCAAGTTCGATTTCTCGTTGCGAGAGCGTGTGTTGGCGTAACTCCAGCTGACCCTTCAGGTGCGATAGCTGTATCTCAGCCTCAGTGTTAGTGGCCTGCGCGGCGTTTATGGCCAGCGAGAGAGCCCGCTGCCATAAGCCTTCGGCCAGGTCGGCGACGGCCGATGGCAGCCGACGCAACGTGTCGGGCGTCCCGGCCACCTGATTTCCCAGGTCACGCCAGTAGCGATTTAAACCATCCAAAATCGTCCGTGGCGAGCCGCCGCCCAGGGCGCTGCGAACCCGTTCGACGGTGGGTCGGATGCCGGTCTTAAGTATGTCGGTGGCAGCTCGTTCGATTTGCGCGTAGGTCACGTCGGCGCGCTTCTGGCGGGTTTGACCGTATAAGGGCACGTGTTGCATCTATAAATAATATCATATGATAACGATAATAATTGTGTCGTATAATCCATGATAATTGAACTTATCGGCACTTACTGAATTCTGGTATTCTCAGGTTCATGCCAGAGAACCCGGGGAAATCAGCGTTTGGAACGTTCGTACCGGAGGCCGGCAGTTCAGCGGGCCGGGACGTTATCGGCACTGCGGCCGGAGCCGCGCCGACAGACGAGCAGGCCACAGCGCTAGAAACGCTGCGCGCGTGGGACGTCATGGCCCAGGGCGCCTATCCGCCGAACACCGTCCGGGCTTGGCGGTCCGATTGGCGTTCGTTTGTTCAGTTCTGCATCGAGAAAAACGCAAGCGCACTTCCGGCATCTCCCCATACAGTCCGCGCATACATCCAGCACTGTATGGAACTGGCAAAAAAGCCGGCGACGATCCGCCGATACCTGGCGACCATCGCGCGAGCGCACCTGGCCGCAGAGCTACTGAGTCCCGGCGCCAGTGAGCCGGTGCGGTTGGCGCTCAAGGAAATGAACCGCGTGCAGCCCGCACGCCAGAAGCAGGCACGACCGCTCGGCTGGGCCGAGATAAAACAGTTCCTGCAGGGCGCAGGAAAGGGTATACGGGCCGATCGGGAACGAGCGCTGCTGTGCGTGGCCTACGACACCATGGCGCGCCGCAGCGAGCTTATTGCGTTGGATGTCGAGGACCTGACATTTGCACAGGATGGGACGGGGACGGCACTCATACGACGATCCAAAACAGACCAAGCGGGGGAGGGGGCTCAGGCGTATTTGTCACGGGAGACCATGAAGCACCTGCAGCATTGGATGAAGGCGGCGAAGATTACGGAAGGGGCGGTATTTCGCAGGCTGGTGGGCCGTAATGTTGTGGGGCCGCGGCTACATGTAGATATGGTGGCCGACATTTTAAAGCGGGTAGGGCGATGGATCGGCTTACCGGACGATGCAGTGGCGGCCATCAGTGGGCATTCGATTAGGGTAGGGGCAACACAGGATTTGCTGGCGCTAAATATTGATCTTGCCTCCGTGATGCAGGCCGGACGATGGAAGTCCACGCACATGCCGATGCGCTATGGACAGCATGTGTTGGCGGCGCGTGGAGGCATGGCACGTGCTGCGGTCGAGCAAGGAAGAGATGCCACATCGTCGGTGCCCACGTTAGCGCCGTAAACCCAGCAATCTCACATTATGCGAAAGGACTCGCGTGAATCATGAATCCGAACTCTTCCGCGTAGGTGGCGCAGCCGCGGCTGGATATGCCACCGACGTTCGACGTCGGCAGGATAACGTTCGCTTCGCCTCTCATCCCACAAGTCCATGGTGAATTTACCAGGGGAAGGGCCTATTTCATCTTATGAAACCGCTGCTTGCGTCAGAACTACTTCAGGACAACCAACTGGGACACCCAGATTTGAGCGTCCTAACGCCTAACATCGACGAATATAGCGTGCTGCTGCACCAACCGCAGGGCGACATCGTTATCAGTGCCCAAGGCATAAAAAACAGAGATGCAGTCGGTGCCCTTGCGTCATACAAGCAGCTATTGAGACAGGCCGCCCAAGAGTACATCCAGTTGGTCGTAAGTCCAGAGTACTCGACGCCCTGGCTAGCCTTGATTGAAAGTCTCGTTGCTGGTTACGCACCTCCAGCTGGTTGCCTTTGGGCCCTAGGCTGCGAAAGCATCACTCTGGCGGAACTCGATCAATTGCAAGGCGCCCTCAAGACCGCCGCCCGCGTGTTACCTGTACCATTCGATCGCACGGCGGCAGCACAGAAGATATTTCTTGATCCGCTCGCCTACGTTTTCAGAACCCAGGCAGCAAACGGTACAGACACCGTTGTCCTCCTCATCCAGTTCAAAACACATCCTTGCGTGGACGACGGTCACATTGAGATCGCCAACCTAGCACGCGGAGAGAATGTGGTCGTCTTTGGCAAGTCGGGCACCACAATAAAGCTCTTCTCGTTCATCTGCTCTGATGTCCTGGCGCCGAATTTGCAGAATCTCATTGATCTTCATGACATGAGCCTTGTTCTGCACATTCAACTCAATCCGAAGCCTCGGGAAAGTGCCTACCGGGAGTACCGTAAGAGAATATTTGGGTTCCCGGGCGATCGCACCGAGCTAATATGCCTCAACTGGGCAAGTGGTGTGCGCAGTTGGAGCATGGATGCTACGCAGTCGGAGGATTGGAACAATATCGGCGGCTCGGCGTGGTATCTGCGCCCGGACCGCTTTGACTACAAAGACGACACAGTAGTTCGGAATCACCGCCGCGGTCTCTACTACACCTGGTATGACACGCCAAAGTGCAATGTGCTTTTCCTAAATTATGAAGCTGGCGCATATCGAATGGCAGCCACAAAGGTCTGGCACCACCTCGTTTCAGCGGTTCAGGCCAAGCGCACGGGACCGCGACTAGAGGCCGTGTTGCGATGGGATGCTGCAACCGCGACCTGGCTTTCCATGGCATCTGTTCAAGATGGATTCGAGAAACTCACTTCTCACTGGGCGACTCATGTTGGCCCGCTTAAGGCGCTCTACGCCATCTGCCCCATTGCGACCGAGCGACTCCTCGCACTGGTGAAGGGCGAAATTCTGCATTCGACCCTGTGGCACTTTGTGCGACAACTGCGGTCATTTGGCATTGAGGAAGACGAACACGTCCGACGTATTACCGTCGCTCAGGATCCAAACGTGGACTGCGTCACCTACCGCGAGGACCACATCCGGCACTTTGTATCGTTCCAGCAGATCCTCGACACATGGACGGAGTGGCCCGCAGAGTTCGGCGACCTTGGTGCCGGCTACGATTTCGTTTGGGAGGCCACTCACCCAAACAGCAGCGTTAGGTCGGCCGAAGGCAAGTACGCCACCTTGATATATGCCGGCGAGAATCCGAAGATTCAGACGGTGAAATCTCTCGGTGATGCACTACGTGCCGCCCTCCTGCAATTGTCTCATCAAGCAGAGCGCCTCGGAATATTCTATCGTGAGGGCACTCAAGTGAAACTTTGGCGACACCCCGACGCGCAGCGATACGACAGACCAGGTAATGCTTCGCCGAAGAGCTTCACGGACGCGCCATGACAATTAATAGTGAGCAGGTCGTCAACACCCTTAAGGCGAGGCTTCAAGGGGTGCAACTTGTCGGGGACGGCGTCTTGCGTGGCGAAAAGCGCTATCTTGATAAAGCGTTTGCCGTCTTTTATGTCGACTTCACAGGAAAGATCGAAGAGCGCGCCCAGGGTTTATCTGAATTTCAGGACCGAATTCTCGGAAGGCACTACTTCGATAGTCCTAACGATCTACGCTGGAACAGCTACTTGCTGCTTTTGGCGGACAAGAATCAATTCGAAGGTGCAGGTTTCAAGAACGCGCGCGCGGCGCTTGAGAGTGATCGCAATTACGCCCGCAAGTTTGTCATAACCCCCGAGGATCTTGCCGCCCACGTAGATGTTCAATCCGCTCCATCGCAGTCGCTCGGGCCTCAGTCGACCGATATCCTGGCCACCTGGGCCGCGCTATTGGCGCCAGTGGGACTGAATGACGTATTTGGGGATGGGGACATCGCTCCGTTAATCCGAGGACTCGCGGATCCGCCACAGACTGGGGCTCCGACAAGATCCACCGGAGTTACGAAGCAACCCAGCAATGACCCGATTGCCTCTGGCACACTGCAGACGATTCAGCTTGAACGCTTCCGACGGTATCCGAAGAAGACAACTTTTGATTGCGGCAAAGTTAATCTAATTCGTGGCGTCAACGGCGTAGGCAAGACGACGCTTTTGGAAGCGATTGAATATTTCTACTGCGGCGGCATACGACGGTCAGGGACACCGACTAACGCACGCGTTCTCGGAGTGCTGAAGGATACCAAAACACCGATAGTGACGTCGCCACAGACGCCTGGCCAGACATTCAGGAGTCGCGCTCTTTCATGGTACGGAAGGCTCGGTCTTAAGGGCAACCCGCTTCCCGAGGTTTTTGGTGTCTACAATTTTCTAAACACTGACGCCGCGGTTCACCTGACCACAGAAAGTGATCCTTCGCAGCGCGAAAAAGATCTTTCAACGCTCCTTATCGGTGCCGAGGCGGCGCGCGTATGGGGTCGCATCCAGAGGGTTGCGGCAGGAGTGCCGACGGAGCGCCGTGGCTTCGAAAGACAGGTGGAGGCTCTCGCCGCTAAGGTGACCTCTGAAAAGGAGCGCCTAAACACGGCGGGTGGCGTGCCGCGGCTGTCCGATGAGCTGTTCGCGCAACTCAATGCAACGCTATCTCAGTTGGGATGGAGAGGGGCTCGCCCGACTAAGGATCAGACACTCCGCTCAACGCCCCTGGACGCGCCCGGCCTCGAGGCAGCTTTGCTCAGCGCGCTTCGGCTCCCACTTCTTTCGCCCGGAATCACACGCGAAAGACTTGATGATCTAATTCGAAGCAATCTTTCTTGGCTTGAGCGTGCGGAAACGCTTAGCAAAGACTTCCTCGAAATCGAGAAAGGGAAGTACGACACGCAGGCTAAGCTGCAAGAGCGGCTCTCATTCCAAACCGACGTCCGTCTTTTAGCGAAGTACATCGAGACTGGCTACGGCGATGAGATCAAACGGATAGAGGCCCTCCGAGAGTCCATGGCGAATATCACGCGACAGATTGGGGGACTTGATAGCGCACAGTTTACTCATGCAGAGATAGAATCGGAGTCCGCACCTCTCGCTGCCCAGCGTCGGCAAGTGGAAGGCCGCGCGCGACAGCTTACTCAAGCGACGTACACTGCGGTAAGGCTCTTTGATGCATTTAAGGCGGAACAAAGTAGAGCGGATGCCTTGGCGCAGGAGCTTCGCGCAATTGCTGAACAGATGCTTGAGAAAAATCAAGACAGAGAGAGTTGTCCGCTGTGTCATACGCGATTTCCGCCGGGTGAGCTGAGAAATCATATGTTTCAGGAACTTGAAAGAGGTAAGGCAACACGTGAGACCGAGCTAGCTGGTGCAGTCTTGGCATCGAGGAATAGTTCTGAGGCCGCTCAGCGAACTCTTAAGGATATTGATAACCTTATTCAGTTTTGTCGACGGCGCAAGCTATCCGAAGATGAGACAAGCTATGGTCAAGCGTTAGCAGCGCTGGAAGAAGCCAGGCAGGAACTACAGGCACTCAAGATCGAGCTGGAGGACAGGACCACACGTGTGCGCGCTCTTGAAGAGAGTGGACTTGAATCGGTCACCTTGCGGAGGCTCCACGAGCGAGTTGCCGGACAGGGCGTTCGCCCAGAGGGAGCCGGGTCAATTCAGTCATTGCTCGTAGGGACCGAGGCGGAGGTTGCCCAACTCCGGTCAGAATTGGCGAAGTTCGAAGATAGATCGACCGATTTCAGCCGTGTGTTTGATGCCTTTCTCACCGAGTGCGGCCTTGAATTCCAACTTTCCCCAAAACAGGCCGAAGACTCTCTTCGCCAACGATTCACGAACCTTCGGGAGGTAAATGCCGCCATACAGTCCTTGATGACAGTTCTCACCATCGATTCAGCGTCCCCGCTCAGTTCGATTGCAAGTGCACTCAGTGTGGCCTCGGGAATCCAATCTCGGCTCCGGCTTGCGCTTCAATCGGAGCGCGTAGCAGACACGTCGATTGCGGACGCCCAGAAGGCCTTGGATGCGGCTTTGCTGGCCCAAAACCGGACCAGCGACGCGTTCAAACGGTTTCAGGCCGCGGAGCGAGTGCTTGAAGAAATCCTCTCCTTGCACTCACTTGAGGCAGTAACCCGTGACGTTTTGAAGCAAAACCGCGCTGAAGTGGCCAATATCTTCGCCAAAATTCACTCTCCCCATGAGTTCCAAGTGTGTGCGTCGGGAGACGCGCTTCTTGAGAGAGTCGATACTCACGAATCCATTAAACTCGACCAGATCAGCTCGGGTCAACGCGCGGCCTTTGCACTTTCGCTTTTCTTGGCTCTGAATAGCCGCGCAAGTCGTGCGCCTCCTGTAATGATCATTGACGATCCCGTAGCACACGTTGACGATTTAAACACACTGTCATTTCTTGATTACCTGCGGGATTTAGCGGCCGAGGGCCAGAGGCAGATCTTCTTCGCTACCGCCGACGAGAAACTGGCTGCGCTCTTTACCCACAAGTTTTCGTTTCTTGGGACAGAGGACTTCAAGAATTACGAACTGGTGCGTGAGTGAATGGAGGTGTGCCCTCTGGAAGGTTAGCGAGTAGTAACGTTTCTCCGAGAGCATACGTTGTTATGATTGGATGCCATTTGCACGCTGCTGGAGTGAAGTCGTGAGTCTCTTGTTATTGGTGGCTGCCACGGCTGCGTTGGTCTCAGCCGTACTCACGGCAATCCTCATCATTCGGGGCCCGACAGGTTTCCGCCTGAAACTGGCTGGCTTAGAGGCCCGATTGATTGATATTGAGCAGGCGTCGAGATCCGCTGGGGAGGCGGCACTGCACGCCCGCGATGCCAAGGAAAGCACAAGCCAATTGGCCGCCGCGTTTAACGAGTCAAAGGGTCGCCTGTCCAGCATGCTGGAGGCACAAGGGCAATTGGTGGAGGTCGTGGCTAGGTTGCAATCGGCATTGCCGATACAAATCGCCGAAGGGATGAGGGACCTGGGGGAGACCACTGGAGCATTGCACACCGCATTGCGCCAAGAATCAGCGGAACGGGATGAGCGGCAAGGTCGAGCACTTGCAGCCAGATTGGACTCGGGGTTTCTTGCGATGTCAGAGGCGATCGCCCAGATGCGCACTGAAACCACAGGTGCGCTTCGCGAAAGTGGCGAAGCCTTGGCAAAAGGGATGTCTGACCTCCGTGGTGCAAATGATTACAAGCTCGCAGAGATCGTTAGCAGAACCACGGAGAGCGCCAATACGTTAAATATCACGGCCCATACTGCCGTGACTACCATAACCGATAAGCTTGGGGAGCTAAGAACAAACGTCGACAATTCCCTCAAAACGGAACTTGGCGCCATTCGAACAGAGAATGCAGAAAAGCTCGAGGCCATTCGACATACGGTCGACGAGAAACTTCATGCCACACTGGAACAGCGATTGGGAGACTCTTTCAAGCTCGTGAGCGAGCGCCTCGAAATGGTGCATCGGGGTCTTGGCGAAATGCAAGTGCTCGCGACCGGTGTCGGCGACTTACGCAAAGTGCTTACAAACGTTAAGACTCGCGGGACCTGGGGCGAGGTACAGCTGGGTAATTTGCTGGACCAAATCCTGACCGCGGAACAGTACAGTAAGAATGTAGCCACAAAGGGCGGCAGTAACGCGCGCGTCGAGTTTGCCATACGTCTACCGGGACGGTCCGATGACAATGCCGTTTGGCTGCCGATAGATGCTAAATTTCCAATGGAAGACTATCAGCGCCTTGTAGAGGCGCAGGACCAGGCCGATCTGAGAGCCATCGAGGCGACAGGAAACGCGTTAGAGGCGCGGATCAAGTTGGAGGCGAAGTCAATTCGAGATCGATATATTGATCCGCCGCAAACTACGGATTTTGCAATACTTTATCTGCCTACTGAAGGGCTGTACGCGGAGGTGCTTCGCCGCGCCGGCCTCGCAGATTGGACACAACGAGAGTGCAAAGTTGTGCTGTGCGGGCCGACCACGCTTGGCGCCATGCTCAATAGCCTGCAGATGGGGTTCAGGACGCTTGCCATAGAAAGGCGCTCTTCTGAAGTATGGGCCGTGTTGGGTGCTGTAAAGACTGAATTCGGCAAGTTTGGGGAAGCCCTGGCGCATACTAAGAAGAAGCTGGAGGAAGCCACGAGCAGTATCTTGACTGCAGAGCAGCGAAATCGCGTGTTGACCCAAAAACTGCGAAGCGTGGACGTGCTACCGGCGCCAGACGCAGCGACCGCGCTCTCTGTGGCCAGCCCCGGGCCGGCTGACCTAGGGGTAGACGAATAGCAAAGCTACGCCGAGTGAGGCGCCCCGCAAATGAACGGTGTAACTGTGCCTAGGAGGTGCGCGCGACACGATTGCCACCTTCCTTGTCTTCGTGAACGCTCGTCTCCAATCTCGATCGAGGTGAGTCCGATCGACGCGCTGAAGATGCCGATGGTTCGATACGATACTGGATCCCCTTAGAACCTTTAGCGCAGTCGATGATGGCCAGAAACTGTTAGAAACAACAAATGCCTCAAGAGAAACAAATTGTGGTCCCCGACTCTGTTCGCGCTCTCGTTGAGAGGTTCGAAGACAACATTGACGCGTACAAGTCGCCGCATTACAACGAAACGCAAGCGCGCCGCGAGTTTCTGGATCCTTTGTTCAAGGCGTTAGGCTGGGATATCGATAACATAAATGGTTACGCGGAAGCATATAAGGACGTCATTCACGAAGATGCGATTAAAGTCGGCGAAGGAACGAAAGCCCCCGACTATTGTTTCCGCATTGGCGGCGCTCGGAAGTTTTTTCTTGAGGCGAAAAGACCTGCGATAGACATAAAGAATGATTCCCATCCGGCCTTCCAACTCCGACGCTACGCGTGGACAACCAAGCTTCCCCTCAGCATTGTAAGTAATTTCGCCGAATTGGCGGTTTACGATTGCCGGATAAAACCTGACCATAAGGACAAGGCGGCAATCGCGCGAGTGCTGTATATCCCATATTCGGAATATACGTCGCGCTGGGAGGAGATTGCTCGCATCTTCTCGCGCGAAGCAATTCTCAAGGGTTCGTTCGACAAGTACGCCGAAGCCAATAAGGCGAAGCGTGGGACCGCCGAGGTAGATGACGAGTTTCTGCAGACTATTGAAGAATGGAGGAAGGATCTCGCCGAAAATATTGCACTTCGCAATAAGCGGCTTACTCAACGTGAATTGAATTTCTCCGTTCAGTGCATCATTGACCGAATTATATTCCTGAGAATTTGTGAAGGGCGGGGCATAGAAGACTACGGGCGCCTTCGCACGCTCATTGACCACAATGGAATATATAAACGGCTCGGCGATCTCTTCCGCCACGCGGATGATCGTTACAACTCGGGTCTGTTCCACTTCAAGATGGAAAAAAGCAGGCATGAAGTGCCGGACGAACTCACACTAAGCCTAGACATCGACGACCGACTGCTTAAACGAATTCTCGGCAGCCTCTACTACCCGGAATCGCCTTACGTGTTTTCTGCACTGCCGGCGGACATGCTTGGTCAAGTTTACGAACAGTTCCTTGGCAAAGTGATCCGTCTGACCGAGGGGCATCATGCGAAGGTTGATGACAAGCCCGCGGTAAAGAAGGCGGGGGGTGTGTACTACACCCCTACGTACGTTGTGGAATTCATCGTTGAGAATACCGTGAGTAAAATGATCGAGCGTAAGAGCGCGCGTGAGGTGGGAAAGCTCAAGATTCTTGATCCGGCTTGTGGAAGCGGCTCGTTCCTTTTGGTGGCATATGAATGCTTGCTTCGGTGGCATCTAGATTACTACACAAAAAATGACCCGACGAAGTGGGCAAGAGGTAGCAAGCCATGTCTCGTCCAGGCGTCAGGCGGCCACTGGAAGCTCACAATCTCCGAAAGGAAGCGTATTTTGTTGGATTGCATCTACGGTGTAGATATCGACAGCCAGGCAGTAGAAACGACGAAACTGTCGCTGCTTCTCAAGGTTCTAGAGGGCGAAACCAGCCAGACAATCCAGCCGGAATTATTGCACCAACGAGCCCTTCCTGATTTGGGCGACAACATTAAGTGTGGAAACTCGCTCATCGGTCCGGACTTTTATGATCATGCGCAATTGGACATATTCGATGATGAGGAACGCTATCGCTTAAATGCTTTCGATTGGAAGTCCGAGTTTCCGGAGATAATTAATAAGGGTGGATTTGATGCGGTAATTGGGAATCCGCCATGGGGTGCGCTTTTGACGGAGCCCGAGCTCGAGTACTTACGAGAGAAGAACAGAGACGTGATCGTTCGGATGATCGACTCATTTATGTACTTTGTTCACCAGGGCAGCATGAAGCTAAGTGAAGGCGGGTACTTTGGCATGATCCTGCCAGACGTACTCATGTACCAAACCGACAACCAAAAGCTTCGTGAGTACATTGTCGACAATTTTGCAGTTCATTGTATTGTCAATATGGGGGATGTTTTCAAAAAGGTAACTCGGCCTGCCTGCATACTGACGTTCCAGGCGGAGAAGCCAGTGAAGCAAGTCATTGAGGTTGCCGATTATTCACAAATGCCGAAAATCGAAAAAGCAGGAGCAATGGGCGCTGGCGCGCGATTCACTAAGCTGCCGCAATGGAGGATTAGAGGGATACCTGGGTCTTTATTTGTTACTGCAAATGTGGCGGACTATTCGATTTGGGCAGCGATCGGGAAGGTGAAGAACCACAAGTTGCAGGAACTCGTTGATGAAGATGGAATTCAGCGGGGAGTGAGTCCGGATTTGAAAGAGGCATTCTTGGTAGACCGGAAGTCCGCGAAGGCCTTGGGTCTAGAGATGAGCATCCTGCGCCCAGTGCTCACCGGTGGAAAGCAAGTGAAGAGATTTTTTATTGAGGATTCCGATCTACTGCTCATCTATACCCAAAGAGATACGAACTTTCGGGAAATACCCAACATTCGGGCTTACATTGACGGATTTAAGGGGAAAATTACCTGTAAGGAGGTGCTTCAGAAGAAGCACTCAATATATGCGCTGCATCGCGCCCGGGACGAACAAATTTTCACGAAAAAGAGGAAAGTTCTTGGCGTCATCACTGAGGACGAAATCGTTGTAGCGCTGGACGAGCATCAGACGTTCGCAACCGATGGCCTTTACCTTTTCGGAGTTCGCGACGGAGTCGACGCCCGCTATTTGATGGGGGTCCTTAATTCAAGGTTATTTGTTTTCGTTTATCGACTGTTGGCGATTGAGTCCGGCCGAGTTTTGGCGCAGGTAAAACCGACAGTTATTGGGGCGCTTCCAATTCGGGATATCGACCCAGATAACGGCGAGGAAAGAGAGAAACACGACCGAATGGTAAGGCTAGTGGAAGACCGGATGGTATTGCAGAACCGTTTTTCACGGGCAACCGCGCCACACGAGAAAACAGCACTTCAACGTCAGATCATAGTGAACGACACCCAAATCAATGACTTGGTCTATGGCTTGTACGATCTTTCTGCTGAGGAGGTTCAGACAATAGAGGGAAGTGTCTCGGGGATTCCGGCGACCTCTAGGGTGCGCAGCTAGACGTCAGTTCTCGAAGGAATATTTAATTGGATCGAAGGGTTCGAGCTCAAGAGGACTCTTGCATAGTCGTCCGGGAAATTTATCGAAAGTCAGTTTGGGTCGTACGTGGGAATGAGAATCCCGTCTGCGTGTGGGCCTTAGGTTGGCATTTACCATGATCAGTATGGCGCGCTCCGCATGGCCTTGGCTGTCGGTGGCGGCCGCGCAATTGCCGCGACGACTGCGTCGGTGTGCTGGTCAGCAGGCACTGGACCTGGGCAGCAGGAACTTATAGCTCACGATCGGTCATTGGGGGGCGCCCGCCGTTTCCGCTAGGGCCGTTCGAATGGCCACTTCGTCTGGCATCGATTTCACGTGCCAGCGAACGAGCTTCACGCCAGCGGATTCCAGGGCGTGGGCCTTTCGGGCGTCCGCGTCTTGACGGGAGGCGCCGTTGTGCGAGGCGTCATCGAGTTCAACGGCAGCCACGACACTGGTATCCGTAAGCGTCCGGGGAAGTCATGGGTTGCACTGAGTGGTGATGCGCCGGAGCTGTCCTAGTCGACTTTGCTGGACACGGGCCGCTGCACGGGCTGAAAAACAACGGGATAGGTCGGTCCAACAAGTCCGAGGTATCTCCTGGATTCAAGGTACGCCTTGACCCGTGGCAGGACGATGCTTCGCTCAGCGTCTGTCAGGTCGTAAGTTTTGTATTCCTTTCCCTTCGAGCCGGGTAAAGAGACTCTCCACTCCCTGTTCGTGAGAGCAACATTAAATCGATAGACGCCATTTTTGTCAGAGTATTCGATACCCTCGTTGCGGGCGACGAGCCTAACTTTGTAATGCTCTTTCATTCCTTGCATCCGACCAACACTCCCCAATGACGCGTTGATCAGTGTGTCGGCTGTCGGCTGAGTTTCCAAGCCCCAGGAAGCAGCGTGGCGATCTGGTTGTTCGGGATGAGTGGCAAGCGCTCGAGAACATCGCGCAGGTAGGCATAGGGGTCCAGACCATGCAGCCGAGCGGTTTGGATCAGGCTCATGATCACCGCCGCTCTGCGGCCGGCGCGATCGGAGCCAGCAAAGAGCCAGTTATTCCGGCCTAGGGCCACGGGACGGATCCGGTTTTCCAGCCAGTTGTTGTCGATAGGCAGGTTGCCGTCGGCGATGTATCGGGTCAGGGTCACCCACCGCCCCAGGCTATATCGGATCGCCTTTTCGGTCGCGGAGCCGGGTGCGACATCCGCCAGGCGCTTCGTGAGCCACCCGTGCAACTGTTCCGCCACCGGAACGGCTTCGGACTGCCGTAGCGATGCACGGCTCTGCGTGTCTAAGTGCAGATCCTGGCACTTGCGCTCCACGTCATACAGGCGCCCGTAGTACTCCAGCGCTTCTCCAGCGACCTGGCTCTGGTGCTTCGCATGCAGGTCGTAAAACTTCCGGCGCGCATGCGCCATACAGCCGACCTCAACGGACGGGCTTTCTCCCTGGAACAGCGCTTTATAGCCGCTAAAGTCGTCGCACACGAGCTGTCCACGCCACTCACCCAGGAACACGCGGGCATGCTCACCGGATCGACCGACCGCAAAGTCGTAGATCACGATGGGGTCCGGGTCATAACCGGTGGTACCGTAGGCCCACAGGCAACTGCGGTGCGTTTTCTTCAACCCCGGCCTCAGGGTCGGCATCGGCGTTTCATCCGCATGCAACACCGCGCGTTTCAGCAGCAGCTCCTTCAGCGCATCTCGCAAAGGCTGTAGCTTCACCCCGCAGGCGCCAACCCAGTCGGCCATCGTCGAGCGCGAGATCGGCACTCCCGAGCGCCCGTAGATCTCCTCCTGACGGTACAAGGGAAGGTGATCAGCATATTTCGCCACCAGTACCTGCGCCAGCAGTCCCGCGGTCGGGATCCCCTTGTCGATCACATGCGGCGCTACGGGTGCCTGGAGGATCTTCTCGCACGGCTCACACACCCATTTGCCGCGCACGTGCCGCTCCACCTGGAACGTCCCCGGCACGTAGTCGAGTTTCTCAGCGACATCCTCCGCGATGCGCTTCATCTGGCAGCCGCACTCACACACGGTGGACTCCGGCTCATGCCGGATCTCCACCCGCGGCAACTCCAAGGGCAGGTGAGAGCGGACAGGGATTGTGCGAGGTTTCGGTGGATCCTGGAGCTGCGTCAGCTCGATCTCGATGGCGCCCAGATCCTCATCGATCGACTCCTCGAGCAAGCTCCTTTGCAGGCCGGTGAACTCCTCCGCACCGCGCCCGAAGCGCCAGCGCTTCAAGACCGCCATCTCATGCGTGAGCTGGGAGATCTTCAGATCCCTCCACTGGATCTCTTTGGTGATCCGTTCACGCTCGACATCTTTCAGCTCGATCGCTGCGATCAAGGAGCCGGCGAGCTCGCGCAACTCCTCAACATCCATTCCCGCAAGATCGGGCGCTTCCATGTACTTCAGTATACCGCAACGCTGCGGCAGCATGCATGAAAGGTCTTGTTTTGAAGCCTTTCGAACGATCGATCAGATGACGCGGATCACCGCCAGATCAGCGACTTGGTGCCAGGGTAAGCCCACCACCAGCGCGCTCAACTGTTCCATCGTCAGATTGAGTGTCAGTCCCCGATGGCTCTGTCCCCACACAAAGCCGCCGCCGTGCAGTCGCCGCGCGCACAGCCACACACCAAACCCATCGTGCACTAACACCTTCATTCGGTTCGCGCGCTTGTTGGCAAAGAGGTATGCGTGATGCGCGCGGGCGTGACCAAACACTGTCACTACTCGCGCCAATGCGGTTTCCGTCCCGGCGCGCATGTCCAGTGGTTCCACCGACATCCACACCGCATCGATCCGGATCACCCCAGCAGCTCCTGCAGCCATCCTGCACAGGCTCCCGCCGCGGAGACCGGCCATTCGATGGTGAGCCGAAGACCCCGCTTGCGAACCTGGACTCGGATCGGACGCTCAACAGCGCTCCCGGACTTCGGACCCGTGATGGTCACCGGCACAAAGGTCGGCGCCTTCTCCGGCGTCGCGGCTCCGTCGTCCGAGATCAGCGCCGTCTTGATGATCGCCTCCTTGACCCAGCGGCGCAGCAGGTTGGCGTTCAAGTGCCAGTCCAAGGCGACACCGGCCAGGGATGCCCCTGGCACCTGGCAGGCCGCTACGGCTCGCGCCTTGAAATCCGACGGATGCCGTCTTCGACGGCGTTTTTTATTCTCTTCCATAGTGTCCGCTTATAAATAAGTGGACACTATCCTTATCCCTTCGGCACCCGATCCGGAAGGCGACTTCGCCGAACGCTTACTGGTATCCGGGCGAAGGATCAGGAAGTCAGCGGATAGTCGACTGATCCGGTTGAACCAAGTCTGCCGCGGGACACCGCGTTCGACGTCAATAAATCGCGAGAGTTGAACTTGTGAAAATACCAAGTATTGCGGCAATGACTTGACCAATCGGAGATACAGAATTTGTTCGGGGCGGCTCAGGAGGGTGGGACGAACTCTCAGCGGCCAGCGATCGCGGGTCTTTGGCAGTCGGCGATTCCTTATCAAGAAAGCCGCAACGGCTGCCACGAGCAGAACTGCAAATGCGACCAAGTGAGTGTGATTCATGTTCCGTACTATAATGAAAGGACATGTATCGCGGCATCGGCGTTATCGAGAGGAGCCTTCGGCGGCCGAAGGGGCAGGCGGTAACAGGCCAACACCCGTCTGCATTCCGACGGCTTGTTGCAGCAGGCGCTCAGCGGTCGATATAGCATTTTGGGCCGCTGCGAAAGAGGCGAGGAGTTGCGCGGCGGCGTGACTCAACTCGGCGGCAGTGTGACGCTCATTGGCAAACCGATGCCGCGCCTGGCGGTGGGCACGAAGCGCCTCCCGTTGTAACGGCAGCGCCCGCAAGTGTTGGGGCAGTAGCCGAAGTCCTTCTGGGCTCAAGAGCTCGCCTTTTTGGATGCTCCAGCCTTTCCAGGCTTGAGACAGCGCGCCGAGGTCTGCCGTCAGCAGCAACGCGACTCGCGTCGAATAGGGCTCCGGGACTCGCCCCGCGACCTTCCAACGCCGGACTGACCGTTCGGTGACGCCGGCGAGTCGAGCGAGGTCACGGACGCTGTGTCCATACGGGTCCATGACCCAATACTTCGGCCGCGCGCCCGTATTCTTAATCTCTTTACCGGCCGAAATCCCGAAACCACCGAAAACCAAGCGCGGCCGAGGAGGGCGTCTTACGTGCCGCGCTTCTTGCCGCTTCGCAGCATTCCCGTGACGTGGGATTTGTCATACTGATGATTCACCGAATTACGAGATCGCCTTTGGTCATGTGAATGCCTAGTTGGGACCGCCCGGACCGAGAACTTCGGCCGAATTTCTGCGGTTTGGGCCGACCCCGCTGAATGCACGCTGGCCTTGATGTCCGGCCGCGCTCAATAGTTTGTGTCGGAGTAAAGTGATCAGGCTATGGCCCTAATTATTCCTACTTCTTGCTCCACTTTCGGTGACGGTACGAAGACGTCGGGCCGGTTCCAGAAGTATGTGCTCGCACAGGTCCGATCTGATGCGAACCTCGACTGGGTGCGACGAGTTCGCTCGTTGCTGGTGAAAACCGAACTAAAATATGACGACATCAAGCAAAATAAGTACCGCTTTCAGAAGGATGCGGCACTTTGGGCGCAAATTGAAAATGGGCTCGGTCAAGCGACGATTATCGTTGTTGACCCTGGGGAATACGAGCCATTGGTCCGCGACACCCTGCGTGTTGCGGATGTTGAAAAGGCGGGAAGCGAGACCAAGGCAATTGTTGAAGCATGTGTTTTCGAGGTGTTATCGGGAACACCGATCGCATATTTGCCTCAATCACTGTACCGATCGGTTCCGTGGTCGAATGAAACCGCGCTAACGACTCTCGATCGGTTTACTCCGGCAGGGATGCTTGAAGCGCTCGGTGGCAAACCGCAGCATGCGATCATTTTTGCGGCAAGAGCACATGCCGTCTTCGATGTTTCGGCACTGGATGCCGCGGCACGGACGAGTGATGCGTTCCGGTCACCAAGGGCCGCAAGATTGGTGCTCCCGCAGGTACTAGCTATCTCAAGACACTTCGACACAGAAAATCAGAAAACCGTTGATCTCCTGAACAAAGCTGTCGACGTAATCGCGGACTCCATGGAGGAGGCCTTTGATAGTACGGATAGTATCGCCGACACACCACTGGTCATGGAAACTGACTCCCGAGCGTACGATGAGATTCAAGCATCAGATGTCGCGGCTGGCTGGGCACGCGAAATGCTAGAGGTCGGTGACGCTCGAACGCTTGGCAGCCGCTTTGAACGGGTCTGGCTTAACGGTAGACGCTTGAAGTAAATGTGAGAGCGCGGCCTTGAGTGAAACTCACGGTCATCATTGTGAGTCGGGGATTCCGAATTCAACTTGCCGTTCGATCGGATAGTCGGAAGGCGCGTCGCGCGAGCGGTCTTTGTGAGCGGCGCGCCCAATCACTTCTTGGAATCCATCAATCGCGCTGCAGCAGAATTCCCCACCTCACCGCTTCGATAATACCCAATAAACGTCTGTATGCTGCGATGCCCGGTAAGCGCCATCGCCTCGCCGATCGGAATATTTTGCCGCCCTGACTCGGTCACAAACCCCGACCGCAAACTGTGCGCGGTAACCTTTCCCAGCGGCGGATCCACCAGCTTCGCGCGGCTACGCGCAATGCTCCAGACCGCCTGATCGCGCAGCGGCTCGGTAATATTGCCCTGGTGGATGCGCCGGAATATCGCTCCTTCCGTAATCTTTGCCCGGAACAGCTCATTCAGCCACGCCTCCAGTGCTATGGCCGCTTCACCGACGATCGGCTTCATGTTTTGCGGCGCTTTCGCCCCCGACTGGTTGGTCTTCGATCGCCCGAGTTCGAACACAAATCCGCCCTGGCCGTCCCGACGGACGTTTTCCAACGTGGCTGCCACAATCTCCGATCGGCGCCGACCGCCGCTGGCAAACCCAAAGAGCAGCAGCGCCCGATCCCGGATGCCCGCGAGATCTCCCTGGCATGTGGCCAGGAGCGCCTCTATCACCGGTCGCGTCGCAGCAATAGCCGGTCGTCGCTCGTGATCCGGAGGCCTGCGGGCATAGGCCCGGCGCACTGCCGAGAGCAGTTGCCGCACGCCGGGGTCTCGTAAGGGATTGGCGTCGGCGGTTAAGGGCGGCACCTGATTCGCGATGAATACATCATGGGCGCGGGAGAGCGCCGCCAGGCGCGTCTCGACGGTCGCACGCGACCAGGGGCCCATCTTCGCTTTGTAGGCGCGCGCCACCAGCACCCGGTCGATCGCCGGCGGCAGCATGTGTTGCGTGGTGCGGCGGGAGGGCACGAACGGCGAGGGCGCTACGGGCTCCTCGAGCGGGTTGTGCTCGAGGTGATCCAGGATGAACTGGATGACCGTGGGAACGGATACGGGCGCCGTCAGCAGCTGACCGTACCGCAGTGCGTACCACGCACCCCAATACAACAGCGCCGTCTGGTAGGTGCGCCGGGTGTTAGGGGAGGTGCCCTCCACCAAAAAAGCTTCCGCCGCACGCTTGGATTCGGCACAGAGGACATCCGGATCCAGGTAGGCAGCGGGCGGATCCGCATGCAGAAACTCCAGGACCCGATCGCCTATCGTGGGGAGTGTTGTGTTCATGCTCGGCTGCTCGCAGCACGACTCAGTGGCGGTCTTCGGCCGCGGGAACGACACGCCGGACGAAGGTGATCATCCACGACGGCCGAGCCGTCGGATGAGCGGGTGGGGCGGTGATGCCGGCGTCGGCGACCAGGCCCGACACCCGCACGTTCCTCCGTTCCAGGAGACTCGCTTGAGTCCGTAGGCTCGGGAGATCGATCCCGAAACTCACCGCCAACTTGCTCGTTCGACTTTCCATGCCGGCCCGCAACTTTTGGATAAGCGATTATGTCAGATATGTAGGTGACTAATTATTATAGAGTTTAGCATGTCTACACACGATAAGCATCACGTATCAGCCACGCCCAACTTCGCGCGCAGCGTTCAGAAGATAGTATGAGCACTCAGTACTCTTGATCCAGAATGGAAACGAATGCCGTGAAGATCGCGACCTATCCCACCGCTGCCCTGATCGCTTTCAGTCACATTGCGTGCGGCGCCGATACGAGCGGCTCAGAACCTCTTGCTACGTCGGGATTGTCCGTATCGAGAGACTATTCGAAACGGATGCGCGAACCGGAAAGTTGCGGCAATGATCCGTACTTAGCTCGCCTCGATGAGGTTCGAGCGGAAGCTTGCAAGAAAGCTGTCTTTGTTCTGCGCACGACGGTGCTGAGCGCAGGTTTGTCGTGTGACCATGTGATAGCGGCCATGCCAAATATGCAGGACACGCCGGTCTCGGAAGTCATCTGCGTGGTACGCGGCGGTGACATTATTGTCGGGCGTCCGACCAATATGGCCGAATACGTGATCACGAGCTCGCAGGTCATCCGCCTGCCTGAAAGCGGCCAGCAAGAGGCGGTTCAGTTTGCAATCCTCCACGCGCACTCAATCGGTCAACGCAGTTTGGAGCCGCATCTGTGGGTTGCTCAAGCAAAACTGAAGGCGGCAGCGCAGCAACGGATGCCAGATGCTAACAACCCGGGTCCCTTCATTAGTGCAATTCATGATGCGGGGTATCCATGTGAAAAGATTTCCGGACAGACGAAAAGTACAGAATTTGATGGCTGGGTTGTCACTTGCAACGGAATGACTTTTGCGATTGGAGATGTAGGTGGCGGCCAGCTTTTAGCTCAGCCTGATGCCTCAACGGCCGGAAGACGTTGAATGCCGGCGGGGCCGCTCCGGCGGTAAGACTCGCAGTCGAAGAGGAACGCCTCTGAGTGGGGAAGTACCGCGGCTTATTCAGGCTAGGCAGACACACGTTCAAAAGAACCCATGTCGTCGCCCGGGCGAACTACCTGATCAATGCGGGCTTATTGCATTGACCGCATTCGTCTGCTGGGCGCGTTGCCGACACTGAAGATTTGACAGATGCACTGTTCCGGAACTGGCCCACGGCGCGCGCACAGTGGGGTCGACATCTTGGCCACGCAACCGCGCAGGATCTGAGCTTGCCAAGGGGATGCGTTCGTTGATCAATTCGGGCAGTTTAGATCGCGTCTCGAGGGCTACGCTGCGTTAAGATGGTCGTGGATTGCGAATAGACTACAAGCAGGGGGAATACGCATGAATCGCCGAAGACTCTCAGGTCTAATGGTAACAGTGGTTCTCTTACCGATCGCAGTGCTCGCAGCTGATGTGCCCAATATTTCCGGAACCTGGAGTGCCACGTTCGATACTCAGGTCGGCAAGCAGGAATACACGTATACATTCGTCGTCAAAGGCTCGCAGCTCACTGGCCGAGCCAAGTCGGCCAATGGGGACACGGAGATCACGGAAGGCAAGATCAATGGTACGAACGTGAGCTTCGTCGAGAATCTGGATTACCAGGGCATGCCGTTGCGAATCGTTTACACCGGAATAGTGCTGTCACAAGACTCGATCGACTTCACCCGCGATGTTGGTGGCCAGGCGATGGAAAGGTTAACCGCCAAGCGCATTAAGTAGTCTTGGCTGTGTGCGCTGCACTCGTACGCGGCGCATGAGAACACCAACGTGCTGCGACGGGCCAGGGGTTCACCGCGGTGGTTTTCCAGCGCCTGCTGCTCGCTCGCCACGTCTGCGAGACGGGCGAGCTCCGGACGCTGTGTCTATGGGGGCGCAAGACCGAACGCGCCGGCTCGCGCCGCGCAATCCTTACCATGGGACTTCCTAACCCCCTGATCAATCGGCGCTCCTGCGCCGGTGCAGGCGTATTGACTCTTCTACTGCGCCGCATATGCGGATGAAATCGCACTAGTCATAATAATGACTACGCGTCCCGCCATGTAGCGACCGGAGCCTGCGGTGTCACACGAAATTCTGCGGTGTTGAGTCCACAACCGCTAATCCACGCAGTCCTGAAGCCGTGGCGCCACGCGCCAAGAAGGCGATTACGGATTTGCTGCAGTCGCAGCATCATGAATACCTAAATATGCGAAATGGCTCGTGCGTCCGTCCTCGATGTGTTCGCCGGAATGCATAATAATCTCTCAGCGCATTATTTGAGCGGATGTCACGAGGCCTGAAGGAAACACCAATGCAACGGCTGATCTTCGCACTGACCGCCCTTGTAATAAATGGTATCGGTGCGGCCGCAGACGCGCCTAATTACGGGCCAATCCCTAGTTGGGTAAAGCCAGTCGAGGTATCCACACCGGCGGAAGCGGGTGATACCGCCCCCATCATGCAGATGCTGCAGGATCAGCAGTTCAATTTCTTGCCGCAGTCACAGGAGGTCTTCGCAGAAATCGTCGTCCGCATCCAGAATGCACAGGGGCTGCAGTCAATGGGCACGCTGCAGCTGCCCTGGAAACCGGACACCGACATTCTGACGATCCATAAGGTTCACGTCCGAAGAGGAGATCAAGTCATCAATGCACTCGCAGATGGGCAGAAATTCACACTTCTCCGCCGCGAGAACAATCTGGAATACTCGGCACTCGACGGTGTCCTGACCGCCGCCTTTCAGCCTCCCGACCTTCGGGTCGGGGACATCCTGGATGTCGCATTTTCGATCAAACGATCTGAGCCGATATTGGCGGGCTCCGCGGAACAAGTCGGTGGAGGGTGGATACAGGGGCCCGTCGCACACGTCAACCTCCGAGCGCGTTGGCCGCGGTCAAGTCAGATCCGATGGCGTTCGACCGATGGAAGCGTCGGACTTAAAGAACAACAAGATGGAGACTTCACGGAGGTTTCTTACTCTGCGGACAATGTGGTACCGCCGGTACAACCGGTGGGTGCACCGTTGCGGTTTCTCACAACGCGTGAAGTCGAATTCAGCGGTTTCAAGTCTTGGGCCGAAGTTTCGAAGCGTCTCGCGCCCTTGTACGTCAACGCGGAGACGTTGGCCGCCACTTCTGCGCTAAAGGCGGAAGTGAGTCGAATTAAGTCGACTACTCGGACGCCAATCGAGCGTGCGGGCGCCGCGCTCAGTCTCGTCGAAGACGACGTACGTTATGTCTTCCTTGGTATGAATCAGGGCGGCATTGTTCCAGCTCAGGCGGACGTCACATGGTCGCGTCGCTTTGGTGACTGCAAGGCGAAGACGGTCCTGTTGATTGCATTGCTTCGCGAGCTGGACATTCAGGCGGAGCCGGTCGCCGTGAGCACGCGGATCGGAGATGGGCTCGACGCGCGTCTGCCCATGGTCGGCTTTTTTGACCACGTCATCGTAAGAGCGCACATCGATGGGAAGGTATATTGGCTGGATGGAACGCGCAGCGCGGACAGCGGTTTAAGATTCCTAAAAACGCCAAATTATCACTGGGGATTGCCGTTGCTGCCGGCTGGCGGTGAATTGACGCGCCTCGAAACCGCGCCCCTGGATGTGCCGGATCGAACCACCACCATTCAGATTGATGCCACGGCGGGCATTTTGGTACCAGCTCCGTTTCATGTAGAAAGCGTGGTAAGTGGAGATGCGGCTTTGGCCATGAAAATGCAGCTCGCTACATTGACGGGGGATTCCTTGGAGCGTGGACTGCGCGACTATTGGGGGAAGATGTACGATTTTGTTGATGTGAAGGCAGTTTCGGCCAACTTTGACAACGCCACAGAATCCGAAACCCTGACTATGGACGGATCTGCTCGCCTGGGTTGGAAGGATGAATGGTACGAAACCGATGGTTTGGGCGTGGGCTTCGAAGCGCAATTCACTCGACCTGCCGGATCAAATGTGAAAGCGCCTTACGCCGTGAGCTTTCCGTTATACGTTGTTACGACGGAGAAAATACTGCTGCCGAAGGGGCCTGTGCCGTTTACAACATCCGGTGGTCCATATGATTCCACGATCGGCGGAGTGGAGTACAAGCGTACGTTTTCCTTGGTTGGTGGGACGTTTATAGCGCAAGCCAGCAGTCGCAGTATCGCCCCGGAATTTCCGGCCGCAGATGCAGTTGCTGCGCAGGCGGCGCTTCGCGCCATGGCCAAGGACGTCCTTTATCTACGTAAGCCGGATGGGTATGTGTTAACTCCGGCAGAAGTCGCCGATGAGATGTCGCGGAAGCTGTCAACCTCCCAGGAGTATCTCGATCGGGGAGTCATGCTCCTAAACCGTGGGGACAACGATCGTGCCCTAGCCGATTTCGACCAGGCAGTTGCGCTGGATGCGAAATCCGACTATGCCCTGGCGAACCGGGGTATGACGTATTTTTGGAAGAATGATTACGGTAAGGCGGTTCAGGATTGGGATGCGGCGGATGCCTTGAATCCCAAGAATCCGGTCATGCTCAGGGGGCGTGGAGCGCTGGCATTTCGGCAAAACAAGATTAGTGTTGCAATTGCGAAGTTTACTGATTCACTTCAGTCGGAGCCCGGGAACACTTTCGCCCTGACATGGCGTGCGTTGGCGTACGAGCGGGCAAACCAGCCCGCCGATGTCATAGCAGACAGCAGCGCTGTATTGCAACAAACTCCCGGCGATTCGAGCATGTATCGGGTACGCGGTACGGCATACGCCAGATCCGGACAGGTGGATCTGGCGATGGCGGATGCCCGAGCGCTGATTGCTGCGGAGGCTAATTATGATTCGTACCTGACTGCTGCTGCAATCTTTGCGGCGGCCGGCAAACTGGATGAGGCGCGTCAGGCGGTTGATCACATTCTCGACGCCGGTCCGGACGAACGGGGGTATCTGATACGCGCCGCTTTAAGGCCGCCATCAGACCAGTCTGGGCGTCGAGCCGATATTGACGCGGCGCTCCGATTGAATCCGCGATCCATACAGGCCCTGTTCGCCAAGGCCACTGCTCAGAATTCGGAGGGTCAGTATGCGGACGCAGTGGCTTCCCTGACTAGCGTCATTGACATTGGCAGCGCCAACTTTAATTTACTGATGCTGCGTTTGAGCGCGCGTGCAAAGGCGGGGCAGGGATCTCTTGCCGAGGCAGATGCCAAGCAGGCTCGAGGCTTGGCGACATCACCGCCGATGCTAAATGATCTATGTTGGGCGATGGCGACCAACAATGTCGCGCTTGACGATGCTCTGAGTGTGTGTGATGAGGCGCTCGCGGCGCGTCCGGGGGTTTCCGCATTTCTCGACAGCAAGGGATTTGTGCTGCTTCGCCTCAAAAGATATTCGGAATCGATTTCGGCGTACGACGCTTCGTTGGCGATTACGCCCGAGCGGCCGGCTTCGCTTTATGGCCGGGGGCTCGCGAAGCGGGCTATCGGGGATGTGGCTGGCGGCGACCATGACATCTCGGCGGCACGTGACGCATCCAAAGGGATTGCGGACACCTTCGCGTCCTATGGCGTGCAGCCATGAATGCGATTGTGGGGATGGTCTTCATCGAGTTTGCCGGTTCATCGTGACATCACTGCCCGAATTGGCTTCCAAGAGCGGAGCGTCGGCTCGCAGCATGCCAGGTCCTTCGCTAACAATCTGCTGAACTATTTGAATATTTGCGACGAGAGACGAATCTAAGTGCAAGAGAGAACATGCGCCAATGGCCGATTCCTTTGTGGCAGTCCTAATAACGCTCACCACTAGCGTAGGCGGCTAGCCTCGCTTTGAGTTAACTGCGTTGCGCAGGGATCGAGATCTTCGTCAGGTCGACCGTCGACAGTGGCAGCCGGCGCACCCGTTTGCCGGTGGCAGCAAACACCGCATTGCATACGGCAGCCGGCGTGGGCCCCACACCCGGCTCGCCAATGCCGCCCCAGCGCGGCCCGCCTGTAAGGTGCAGGTAGGTCTCGATCTTCGGCGCGTGAAACATTCGCACGACCTGGTAGTCGTGGTAATTGCTTTGCTCGGCGGCCCCGTCCTTGAAAGTGATATGTCCGAACAGCGCCTGGCCGAGACCGAAGAGCGCTCCGCCCTGCATCTGCTGTTCGATCGTGTTCGGGTTGGCGGCGTTATAGCAGTCCTGAACGACCACTAAGCGATCGACCCTGACCGCGCCCGTGGGGTCGACCGTCACCTCAGCGACCTGGCCGGTGACAGTGCCATAGCACTCCATGATCGCGATGCCCCGTCCGCGGCCGGCTTGCATGGGCGTGCCCCAGTTTGACTTGACGGCCAGCATGTCGAGCACGCCGATCCAATCCGCCCGCTCCAGATGTGCGCGGCGGAACTTGTAGGGATCCTGCCCGGCCGCGTGCGCCAATTCATCGATGAAGCCTTCGATCATGAAGCCGTTTTGCGATGAACCCACGCCACGACAGAAAGACACCGGCACATGAGTGTTGATCAGATTGGCGCCGACGCTGAGGTTGGGAATCTTGTAGGCGGTTTCCGCGATGCACTCGACCGCCATGGGTTCGACGCCCGGGAAACGCGGTCCGGCCGCTCCCAATCCCCTCAACAGGGAGCCTACGGCTACCTTCACATCCAGAGCGTTAATCTTGCCGGTCTCATCCAGCCGGGCCTTCCACCTCGTGGCTGCCTGGGGGCGGTAGCGGTCGTGGCGGATGTCCTCCTCGCGGGTCCAGATCAGCTTGACGGGTTTGCCCACCGCCTTGGCGATGGCGACGCACTGGATGGCTTCATCGGGAGAGCCTCGCCGGCCGAAACCGCCGCCGACGAAGTTGACATGGACAAAGGTTTTCTCCGGTGCAATACCGGCGGCCTTGGCTGCGCCGGTGAGAACCGCCATTGGCGCCTGAGTGGAAATCCACACATCGAGCTGGTCCTTCTGCAGCCAGACGGTGCAGTTGAGCGGTTCCATTGCCGCGTGGGCCTGGTAGGGTGCCTCGTACACCGCCTCGATGAGCTTGCCGCCGGATTTGCCTAAAGCGGCCTGGACATCGCCATCCTTGCGGGCGGAGGCCATCGGTCCGTCCAGGCCATCGCGGTAAATCTTGTCCAGATCGGCTTGTTGCACCTTGCCGGAGGCGCCGGTCTCCCACTCGATCTTCAGCGCATCAACTGCCTTCTTGGCGCGCCAGAACTGATCGGCGGCCACGGCGACCGCATTGTCGAGCTCCACCACTTGCACGATCCCGGGAGCGACCCGGATGGCGCTGTCATCCACGGTCTTGAGTTTGCCACCCGGTACCGGGCACTGGATGATCGCCGCATAGATCATCCCCGGCACTTCAGCGTCGATGCCAAACCTGGCCGAGCCATCGATCTTGGGCTGGGTGTCGAGCCGCGGCATGGGCTTGCCAACCAGCGTGAACTGCTCGGGAGTCTTGATTGTGGGTTCCCTGTCCAGTGTCACCGCCACCGCATCGGCGCAGACCTGGCCGTAACTGAGCTTGCGACCCGTGGGCGTGTGCTCGATGACGCTGTTTTCACTCCTGCAGTCGGAAACGTCGCAGTGCCAGCGACGGGCGGCAGCCTGGACCAGGCGCTCGCGGGCGCTGGCCCCGGCCTGCTGCATCATGGTGACCGAGGTGCGCAGACCCTGGCTGCCGACTGTCATCATGCCGCCATAGATGTTCTTCTCGCGAAGGTTGCGGTTTGCCGAGCCGTATTCGCACTTCACCTTGGACCAGTCACAGCGCAGCTCCTCGGCAATCAGCATGGCGAGCGCGGTGGTGGTGCCCTGACCCAACTCGTTGTGCGGCAGGCGGACGGTGACGGTGTCGTCCGGATCGATCACCAGAAAGGCGGACAGTTCATGCGGCGGTATGTTCTCGGGGCTCTGCAGCAGACCCATGGGTCTGGGTTGATGGGATTCGATGGCACCGAATGTCACCGTCGGTAGCGAAAAGGAGAGGGCGAGGCCGCCCGCGGCGCTGGCCATGGCCGTGATGGCCTGGCGGCGGGACAGGTTGGAGCTCTTTTCAAGGGACGCGCTCATCGTGTTTCTCCTACTGGCCGTAGCCATCAGCCCGCCCGCAGCGACCGGACGAAAAAGCAATTAGTGATAGTCTGCCAAGATGTGAGGACTTGATCATCCAGGGCGAGGGACAAATGTCCGATCGAGTGCCGCGAGTAGCGCGCCTTGCTCCCCAGGGCGGCATCTGCGGAGCAGTAACAGATTGATTATACTTATCTTGTAAGCATCGTATCACGCTCTCCTAGGTGCCATTTCGTCGAGGCAGATTGCGTAGCTCTTCCAGTTAAGGCCCAGACTCCCTGGTCTATAACGGCGGCAGAGGCGGCTGGCTCATGACGCGCGCCATGAGCCAGCCGCACTCTTAGCGCCCGATCTGAATCCTGCGCGGGGTAGCTTTCGGCTGTTTGGGAATGGTGATCGTCAGCACGCCATGACTTCCGCTGGCGTTGACCTTTTCACTGTCCACCGTGTCGGGCAGTACGAAGCGGCGATGAAACTGGCCGTGGCCCCGTTCGATGCGCCGACCCTGGCTCTCCTCGCCATTCTTCCGCTCGGCGGGCGGGCGCTCCCCTGACAGGGTCAGAATTCCTCCCTCCAGAGTCAACTCCACGGTAGACGGATCGACGCCCGGCAGGTCCACATGCAGCTCGAAGCGATTGGCATACTCGTGGATATCCACCGGCGGAACCCACATGGCTGTCGCGGAACTGCTGTCGTTTTCACGCGCGGTCCCGAACAGGCGGTTGATCTCATCCTGGAGGCGCGGCATCACGCCCCACGGGTCTTGTCGCATTACTGTGCTCATGGCATTCCTCCTATGAAGTGGGTCATGTAAAAGTGCCCGGCGCCTGTCGCCGGGCGGCACGGCCGGAACTAGGGGCCGGCCAATAATATTCAAGGGTCGTCAGCGATATTTTCGCGACAGGCGAAATCGGCTTGAACGGTCTCGCAGGAGCGTTGCACGCTGCTGCGTAGCTGATCAGTCAGCCCTTCGCCGGCGCTTGTCGCGGCGTCTCTTGATGAGCGATGCGCTCGAAGAACGCGGTCATCTTGTCCTTCAGGCTCGCAAACGCCGACGTTGTATTCTGAGTGCCGCCCAAGCGCCGATCCAGCTCTGAGATCGACTCACTCAGCGATGCATATTCCGGGGCTCTATAGGCATATCCCAAATCCTGAGCCCGATCGAGCTGCTGCTTCGCAGCGCCTAGCAGCGCTCGTGCCCCGGGCTTGTCTTGGTCCTGCTTCATCTGAGCCTCTTTGATTGACGCCTGCACTTCCACGAGCGGTAACGGAATTGCAGTGTCAGTGATAACCAGTGTGTTAAGGGCCGTCAGTAGCGTCTGTTTTGCCGCTTCATCCATCTTTTCATCCAGTAACCGCGCCGCTGTTTGCATCGCCGCAGGATACGTGGCAAGCGGCAGGTTGTACTTCTTCACATGGATTTCACTCGCCAGGTGATCCAAGAACGCTCTGGCGGTCGGGTAGTCGGACTTCGATAAGGCATCCCGGGCGGCGCCGGTCAGTGCCTCAATGGCGGCGCGGTCTTTCGGCGCGAGATCAATGATAGCGACCTCCGACTTTACGGGGATAAGCGCTGCCGAAGGTTTGCGGGCGGTCAGGACGGCTATTTTGCCTGTCGCCCGTTCGATCGCGGCAAGCGCCTGCTCGCGCTTGCCGGTGCCGATGGCCCGCACGGCCTTCTGCGCCTCCGCCAGGGCAGCAACCGCATCCTGATCGACGGCCCTGTCACCCTCCTGCTGGGTCGTGTTGCGCTGGTGCTCGACGGGTGCGCTGACCGCACTGGTAGGCGCCGAGCGAGGAGCGCTGCTTGCAGCGCTCTGCACGTCGGCGGCTACGCCGACCGCAACACCAAAACTAATAGTGCCGGCGGCAATCGGAATCAAGACATGCATGATGTTCTTCATGTTGGCTTTCCTCGTTTTGCTTAAAAATATCCTCGGAACTATCGGTCACAGATTCGTGATAGTCAGGTCGTGCTCGTTGCTAACGTTTCTGAGTCGACGCCTGATATCGAGCGCCCATATAGGGAAGGGTGATTTGGACTTCAAGGGCCAAAAATAGAAAAAACTTTTAAGCCCGAACGCCATATTGCAAAGCTACAGTTCTAGCGTACCAGGAGGCAAAAATAGGGTATTTGTCCGTCTTGCAAGGTGCAGCCGATTTGATATGTTCCGGCCAAAATTTCGTCGGCCGTAGGAGGCAATCCGGCTCGGCGAGGAGGCTTGGGAAATGCGCACGAGACGAAAACTCGACATCACACCGCGAAATAGCCGCCTTAAGACGATCTGCATACTCTTCGCCTTCTCCCTGTGCTTGCTGACGGCAAACTGGCCCGAGCCGGCACGGGGACTGATGTGTGCGGAACTGCCTGGCGTGCTGTTCGCACTGGCAGTACTGTGTGCCGAGTTTGAGGAAAAAAGGTAGTGGAATAACCAGTCAGAAATTGTTCGCTTGAAAACAGGTGCCGCGGTTCCCAAATGCTCATCCCGCAGTTCCAGTTCGGGATTGCGAGGCTTTTCTCATCGAATTGTGGAGGACATACGATGGACACGACTTCAGCCCGTGGAGTCGAGCGAACCGGCTCCGTTACGCTGCTACCCCGGGTGGCCGCCGCATTACTGACAGGAGTGTTCGGCGTGGCATCCGCCGCCGCTGCAATGCCGCGGCCGGCCACAAGCGCCGACGTGCATTACGACCCGGACACACAGCAGGTCACCGTAAGTACTCCCTTTGGCGACTCATTGATCGGCTCATTGACCGGCATTCACGCGGGAAATTTCCTCGTCTACGAAAACGGTAGACGCCAAACGGACGTTAGCGTTACGGTCGATCACGCGCCGATCTGTATTGGTGTCCTCGTCGAATATGGTGGCCGATACCACGCCATTAATGAAATTCTGGGTGACCACACGTCCAATGCGACGCAGTCATTGCTCGAAGGACTGGCGCCTGACGACAGCGTGACCATCTGGAAGTATGCGGACCGCCTCGAGACCATTGCTACTGAGGTTCGGGGAGCCGATGGTCTGAGGCACAGCTTGATAACTTCAATGGCGCCGCCCCCCTCCACGGAGGCCGACTTACATGATGCGCTGATCGAATCCCTGCACAAAATGCAAACCTTGCCCGGACACAAGACGCTGGTAGTGCTCTCTACCGGCATTAACACTTTTAGCAAGGCCAGTTTAGACGACGTACTCGAGCAGGCTCGCAGGGCTGGCGTTCCAGTCTATGTCATCAATTTGGGGGCGCTCGTTCGATCCGACCTGCCGCCCACGGCCGCGGCGCAGCGTCCCTACGCCAGTCTTAATTGGAATCAGGCTGAATCCGAACTGCGAGCCATAGCTCGCGCATCCGGCGGAAGGATGTACACGCCAGAGTCACCGTTGGATCTGGACGGTATGTTCGATGAGCTGATGGCTAGCTTGCGAACGCGCTTCGTTATTCAATACCGTTCGCTCGCGGAGCACAGTCTCCCACCAATGCGAAAAGTGCGGATCGAACTCGTCGAACCCCGGACCAACGACTCACCTCTAACCGACAGGGCGGGCAACTCGGCCCGGCATGGAAGGCTGATCGTGGAAGGCACATATAGCGCGGACGGCCGCGGGGCCCCGGTGCCATTCAATTAGCGCCGACGGAGCATCGTCAGCGCCGTGCGCAAGGGCGCCTTGCCTGGAAGGCATGCAGCGCGATGCCTTCCAGGAGCTCTCCGAGCGATAGATCTAGCTCCGTCGCCAGTGCCTTGAGCACCTTAAAGTACCCGCTTCTCCAGGCGCACCCCGGTATGGACACGCTCGATTTGTGAAGAAGAGTCCGGACTAAGTGACTGATACTACGGTGTTCCTCGCTGCGCATTACCGATAACCATCACTCATCGGGCGTGGATAAGTGCGATAAGCGCACCCAGCATAGCCCTCGGGCATACTCCAAGCCTCGACGGAGACAACTCAAGCGTTGATGTAGATATGTCAGACCATCAGCCCGATATGCCGGACTCCCCGCTTGATCCGAGTCGCAGACGTTTGCTCGTCGCGGCCGGATTAGCCAGCGCGGGTCTGGGCGTCGGACTGTCAGCCCGTGGAGTTGATGCCGCGGCTCGACCGATTAAAGCAGCTGAATTGAACTCCGCACCACCGGTCGCTGGACTGCACTTGCAGTTCGGTGCCGATGCTTCATCACAGGTCGTCGTCTCGTGGCATACGCTGCAACCGGTTCGCAGGCCGCGAGTACTCATCGGGCATCTTGACGGACACCTGCAACAAACCGTCGGCGCCGAACACGCCAGTTACACCGATGCAAAGGCACAGCGGGTTGTCTATGCGTACCACGCTAAGGTCTCGGCGCTCGCGGCCGATACTGCCTATTTATACGGAGCCGTGCATGAGGGTGCGACCGTCGAGTTCGGTACATTCCGCACCGCCCCACGCGGGCGGGCGTCCTTTACCTTCACGAGTTTTGGCGATCAAGGAACGCCAACCCTCGGCAAGAGGTACAAGCCCCCCGCAGGTGTGACACTCCCCGATCCGCCCTTCGTGAACGACAATCGCGGGTCTCCCGCTGCTGCGGATACCACCCTCGGGGTGGAGCGTCTGCAACCCCTGTTCCATCTATTCAATGGCGATCTTTGTTACGCAAACCTTGCGGAGGATCGCGTTCGAACGTGGTGGGATTTCTGGTCGAACAACACCCGCAGCGCCCGGAATCGGCCATGGATGCCCTCACCGGGCAATCACGAGAACGAGCTGGGCAACGGACCGATTGGCTACCACGCCTACCAGACCTACTTCTCCGTCCCTCCCGCGGCAGGACAGACCGACATAACGCGCGGACTCTGGTATGGCTTTACTGCAGGTTCGATCCGGATAATCAGCCTCGCGAATGATGATGTCGTCTATCAATATGCGGGCGACAGTTACGTCCGCGGTTATTCTCGCGGCGCACAAAAAGCTTGGCTTGAGCAAGAACTCGCCAAGGCACGCGCAAATCCTGAGATAGATTGGATTGTCATCTGCATGCACCAGGTGGCGATATCAACCGCAAACGCGCCGTTCAATGGCGCAGATCTTGGGATACGTGAGGAGTGGAGTCCTCTGTTCGACAAATACGGCGTGGACCTGGTGGTGTGCGGACATGAGCATCACTACGAACGGTCGCATCCAGTCCGGGGTCATGGCGCGAATCAAACCTTGACGCCGTTGCCAGCCGCAACCGATGTAACCACAATCGATACCACTCGAGGGACGGTCCACATGGTCATCGGAAGCGGTGGCACGTCTGCACCATCGAACGGGGTTCTTCTGACCCCTCCCCGATGTCGCGTGATCGTCGGTGTCGAGCCACCCGATGGTCCCCAAGGATACCGTCGACCGGTCTACGTGATGGAGGACGCACCGTGGTCGGCAGCGCGAAACGCTTCCCACGCATATGGCTTTGCGGCCTTCACCGTCGATCCTGGGACCCACGCAAGTGGAATCACGCAGCTCAAAGTAACCTATTACGATGTGGTTTCTGCCGATGGTCAGGTGATCCCATTCGAAAGCTTCACGTTGCGACGTCCGCGAGCGGACTCGCCAAAATCTTGAAGGACCTGAGGAAAGACCGCCGCGCTTTAGTTACGGAATTAAGTGGATTCTTGCGTGATGCTTAGATCATACGTTTCGTCGAGATGCCCAAAATGTAACGATTCAAGGGTGGTCGCTTTCCTCAGGGCTGAATTGGTGGATCTAGTCATCAATGAGCGTCCCATCAATTGTATGTGCGCCGCATGCAATGAAATCTGGACCATAGCGCCCGCCGAACGCGCCACCGTGGAGCGCGAACTGGGAGATTGACCAGTCCGGTAGGCGGCGTTTCGACGATACCTATCGAGAGCAACGAGTTCATTGCGTTGCTGCGTCTCGGACGCGCTGAGAGCTAAGCGAGTGTGCGCCCACACGTTCGCCAGAAACCAGAGCGCCAGCTCGAGCCGCCGCGGCGTAGAGATTGAGGCGGGAATAGACCCCGAAGGGGGATCCATTGTCGAGAAATCCGCCACCCGGGCCTTCGGTGTCCGTCAGAATTTCGTCCGCCTCTTTCAGGCTGAGCGAAGGAAAGGCGACGGTCAACAAATAGCCGGCCTCTGGGGCCAGCTTGGCAACGTCCTCGTGCATACCGACGTTCTGTGGGTACACAACCGGCAGGTTATAGGTTTGCGTATCTGCATACAAAGCCTCATTGGCCTGTGGATTGCTCAGGCGACCCGTATCTTCAAGCGCGCAGTTCGCAATGGCCTTGCCGCAGGCAGCCTCCAAATTCCGGATCATATCCTTACGAGCCGCTTTGACTATCGCCTGAAAGTCATTCACGGTGGAGACACTGGGAAATGCGCGTCCGAGGTAGGCCGGATCATTCGCGAGCAGATGCGCCATATCGTACGTAGCGAGCGTTCGCCCCCCGATCACGTCCATCGGATAGTGCGCTCCCACCAGGATTCGGTCGTTGCCGTATTCCGCGCCGCGCACCATCATCTGTGTATATCGCTCCGGCACCAGGACCGCGAGCACGAGCGCGCCGGTGTACCCGTAAGTGGTATGGCCACTCGGGAAAGAGGGACTTTCAGTGAGGTCCATGAGTGGTCCATGGTTATAGACCCAACTATCGGCGGGCATATTGAAGTAGTCCGGCCCCACAATCAGCAGTTGATGTGAGTCAGTCTGGAACGGACGGGAATTGCCGAGAGGGTCTGCGCCGGCGCTCCCCGCCGCAAGGTGATAGGCCCTTCCATAGATATCGGACTTGCCGCCTATATCGGTGAGTAGCGAGGTCGCCTTGGCCGAAGCCGTGGCTTTGCCGTCGGCGGTTTCATTGGCGAAAAGGAATTTAGCGGACGTCGAATTCTCCAGAGTCGTCGCAACCGCGTATGCAATGACATTGGCAACCGTCGGGCTCAGGTTCGTGAAATTGGTCGTCCGATCGATATAGTGGGCGCGTGCAATGTAGCCGGCCTCCAACGTCGATCCCAGGCCATCCGCCAGCTGCGCCAGGTTGCCGGACGTTATGAATACGTCCCGGAGAGCTTGTTGCTGCTGTTCGACAAACGGTTGAAGGGTGGGTTGGGTGATCTCGCCCGTCTGAATTCCGTGCGCGACCGTGTAATTTGCCGCCAAGGCCGCATTACCCGCAGTGGTCTTCGATAGCACCGCGAAGGGCGACAAACCCTTCAGTACGGCAAGATCGGTGTCCGACTGTGCCAATGCGCCAAATGCCGGCAGCGCCGCAAGCGCCCCAAATAACCAAGCGGCTCTTAGTGTCATGACCCTAGATGCTCCCCAGCGTTCTAAAAACGTTCCGACAGGGTGTGCGGATTAGAACGACACCGCGCCATATTGTGGCATTGCAATAGACCTCGTAGTCAAGACAAAGCCTATACGGCACCTCGGGCGCGCCCAATTGTCATTCAATGTTGTATATGAAACTCCTCCCGGCGCGAAGCTGATGGATGTTTCAATTGATGCAGCTGTAGAGACCCATCGCGTGCCAGCGAATTACGAGATCTTGAGGAGCCATGATGCGCAACGCTGTCGCCTTTTCGAACAATGACGTCGTGGGCAGCGGATCAGGCCGGCGCACAACTCGTCAAGCCATCCTAAGGGGAGCCGCCGCCCTGCACGCACTCATGCGTGTCTTTCGGCGGAAACGGCGCGAGCCATGCAACCAGCAGGAACACCGCACCTGCGCCGATCATGGCCAGAATATTGGTGATCTGGCCGAGCGATCCGAAGTCGAGAAGAATGAATTTCAGTGCTGCCGTCAGCATCAATACTGCCCCAACCGACCAGAGCATGCGGGAGCGATTGCGAGTCGACAGCCACATCAGAATTCCGCCGATCAGCGCCCACAGTAACGATACCAGGGCCGGCGATAACATTTCATTGAGCGCAAAGATCGTAAGTATGCCTGGCGGACCGATCAGCCGCAGCAGCATCGCGGCGGAGACCGTGGCGATGGCCGCGGTCGCCGCATACGCAAAGCGTACGGCGTAGCGGTTGCCATTGATCAGGAGGTGGCGTGCCGTCTGCACCAGATAGGCAAGGGTGATGAGTTCGAATGCCACCGCCCAGGGTTGCCGTTCGATGCGGAACAACGTCTCGTTAAACAGGGCGATCCCGAACAGCATGAACCCCACCGGTGAGAACCAGTCCAGCCAAGCCCTATTCCGGGGCGTAAACCATTGCGCCTGCTGGGAGGCCAACAACGTGCTGATCGCCAGAAGCGTCAGCGCCACCTCACCGCGCGGGGCTAACCAGAATTGTGCCAGCCGCATAGCCCAGGGCAGCAATAATACCGGCAGCGCGCTGCGCACGATCGCCGCGGCATCTGCGTCACCGGGTTCGGTACGATCACACGCGAGCGCTAGGAGCGAGAACAATATCTGACCGGAAAGCATCAACGGCACCAAATACTGCTCGGGGAAATCTGAGGCACTCGCCGTTTCCGTGACCAGCAGGATCACCGCAGCAATCCAGAGCGTCGGCCGACGAGGCGTGTCGTTACGCAGCCAGGATACGATAAGGCCAATGCAAAGGCCTGCCAGCGTCACCAAGTGGAACAGCTCGGCGATGTGCTCGAACTGAAGTCGGACGAGTTCCCGAGCCAAAGTCACCAACAACCAGGTTGCCGCGTAGAGGATGAAGATCGGGCCCATGGAGTGCTGGCGCCGCTGCAGCGACCAGCCGGCCGCAAGAACGCTTATCCCCAAGAGCAGGTTCTTCGCGAACGGTACATTAAACAGTACGGTACCGGTATCGGGTGCAAAGAGGGCCCGGAACAGATAGCAAGCGGTGGTGGCCAGGGCCATCCCGATGAGGAAGGATTCGCCTGCCAGACCGGGGCGCCATCTCGGGATCGCGGCAACCGCAAGGCAGGTCAGAACGGCGGTCACTAGCAGAATCGGTGCATCCGGGACGGCGAGCAGGCCTGCGGCACCCACATAAACGACGGCCACCGCAAGATAGCGCACGGCGGCCCCGTTACCCGATCGCAACTGCTGCCAAGCCGCTGCCACTGCCCAAAGCAGCGCAAGTCCCATCAACCCGAAAACGCCCTCCTGATGGATTCGGGGTGCCAGCACCAGCGTTAACGCGGCGGCGGTGAGCGGCAAGACCCAAAAATAGATCTGATCGAACCGTCGCGCCCACGTAGCCTGCCGGTTGGCGTCTGCAGATCGGCCCGGCTCCAGGAGCGGCATTATGAGGTGGATGGCAACCAGGATGAACAGCAAAGGCTGCATCTGATGGTAGTGCTCCGGGGTGTAGAACTGCTGAGTCCAGCCGAAGAACAGCGCGCCCCCCAGCGTGCAAATGAAGCTCAGATGAATCAGCGGTCGCCATCCTCTCAACCAGACCATCAGCGCAGTCACGAGACTTGCGGCAGCGTAGTAACCGTACACCGATACCGGATCGGCAACGTGCAGCGCAAAAGCGGGGGCGACATAGGCACCCGCCATGCCCAAAATGGCTATGGACACCGCGCGGCGCGTGATAGCCACCCCCGTTGCCACGCCTGCCACGATAAAGAGCAGTCCGAGTGCTTGCACCTCGCGCACATAGTGGAAGAATCCGAAGGCGCTATAGGCAGTCAGGTAGCACACGGCAAGCGCGGCGCCGGTCAAGGCGATCGAAATCGCCCGCCGCTTCGGCCGTGCGCTCGTCATTGCCGCCGCAGCCCCAAGGAAGCCCGCGATCGCGACGCCCGCCAGTAGCTTGAGGGGCGGCGGGTACGTGATATTCAGCATCAGGTAGCGCAGTAGCGCGCCGCTGCCGATGCTCAGCAGCAGCGCGCCGAGCTTCGCCGTCCAGTTGCCGGCGATCATCCAGCGCAAGAGGCTCGCCGGACGCAGGCGCAGATTCGACTGTGGAGCCTGCTCCCAGACCAGCACCAGCGCGAAGAGTGCGATCACGCCGGTGATGAATGCCAAGGTCATCATGATTGAATCGCCACCAGGCGATAGCGGCTGCGGGTCCGATACACCCATAGGGCGCCCATCGCCAGCGAGAGTCCGATGCCAAAGTACGCCGCGATATGCAGGATCGGGACGCCTGCCCGGGCCGCCACTGTGTACAGACCGATCATGATCAGCATCGCCGCGTTCTCAGCGAGATTCTGGACGGCGATGGCATGGCCGGCGCCCACACTGCGATGTCCGCTCTCCTGCAGCAGCGCATTCAGGGGCACGATGAAGTAGCCGCCACACGCGCCTACCAAAGTGAGGACGGCGAAGGCGGCCGAAACATGCGTCGTACCCGCCAATATGAATACCCCGACACCCAGGAGTATGCCGGCGGGCAGAACCCGATCGGCGCGCTCCAGCGTGATGAATTTCGAAGCCAGAGCGGCGCCGATCACGATACCGACGGCCACCATGGCATTCAGATACGCCGGCATGCTGTTGCTGGTGATGGATAGCGCCACGGGCACCCAGGCCACGAGCAGAAAGCGCATCGTGGATCCCGTCCCCCAAAAAAGGCTTGTGCCCGTCATTGAAAACCGCGTATCGGGATTTCGGATGAGCTCCGCCACGGCCTGCGCAAAATCTCGCAGGATTTCCATGAGCGACACACGCCCCATGGGATGGGCCGCCGCCAAACGCGGAATAAACAGGTTGGCGCCGATCGCGGCCGCGTAGCAGGCCGCGACAATGCTCAGGCCACCCCACACATTCCAGTCTGCCAGGGTGCCTCCCGCAATCGCGCCCACGAGGATTGCCGCGATGGTCGACGACTCGATTAGGCCGTTGGCCTGCACCAGCAGCCGCGGCGCTACCAGCTCCGAGAGAATGCCGTACTTGGCGGGCGAGTAGGCGGCAGCCCCCGCACCGACAGCCCCGTAGGCCAGGAAGGGATTCATCCCCAGACACATGCCAAGCGCCCCCAGAAGCTTGAGGCCGTTCGCGAGCAGCATGACGCGGCCTTTCGGTAGGGCATCGGCAAATGGGCCGACAAAGGGCGCCAGCAGGATGTAGGCGCCGACGAAGAATTCCTGCAGCAGCGGATCGCTCCACGCGGGATAGCGGTCCAACCGCAGGAGCGCCAAAGCGCCGAACAGCAAGGCGTTATCGGCCATCGCGGACAAAAACTGTGCAATGAGCACGGCAATCATGCCGCGCGACCACAGTGAAGAACTTTCAGACACGGGTGCTGATCGGGTATCCATTGAATCCTCAGGCGGCGGATGCCGTGTTCATCTCGGTCATGGATTTGAGGCGCACGTAGTCGGTCTTGCCGGTGCCGAGCAGCGGGATCTCGACGACCCGGTTAATGACTCTGGGAACCGCCAGATCGGGGGCACCGAGGGCCTTTGCTGCCGCGCTCAATGACTCACGCGCCAGATTGGGATCCGTCGTGAACAGCACGATGGCCTCGCCCTTGCCGGGATCGGGGCGTGTGGTGGCGGCATGGGCGAATTCGGGCGCTGCGGCCGTGGCGATTCGTTCGACCACCTCAAGCGATATCATCTCGCCCGCAATCTTTGCGAAGCGCTTGACCCTGCCGCGTATGTGCACGAAGTCGTCTTCATCCACGCTGACGATGTCGCCGGTGGAGTACCAGCCCGGGCGGATCGAGGCGGGCGGCTGCACGATGCCCGGCCTGTGGTGCAGCAGGTAGCCCTTCATGACATTCGGCCCGCTCACGTGCATCACCCCGGCGCCTTCAACCCCGGGCACAGGCTCCAGCTCGTAGCGCATGCCGGGAACAACCTGGCCGACGCTGCCGATGCGGCAGGCCATGGGCACGTTGACCGCGATGACCGGCGCGCATTCGGTTACTCCGTAACCCTCGAGGACCCGGATACCAAACTTATCGATCCAGAGACGACGCACTTCCTCGGAGAGTTTTTCCGCACCGGCGACGACGTATCGCAGGCGCCCGAAGTCATAGGGGTGGGCAAATTTTCCGTAGTTGCCGAGGAAGGTCGAGGTGCCGAACAACACCGTGCAATTTCGGTCGTACACGACCTCCGGGATGATCCGGTAGTGCAGTGGGCTCGGGTATAGGAACGCCTTGCAGCCGGATACCAGCGGCATGACGATGCCACAGGCGAGGCCGAACGCGTGGAACACGGGTAGTGCCACCATGAATTTGTCGAGCGGATTGAAGTCGGCAATGGCGCGTATCTGCGCGACATTGGACAGCAACGAGTCATGAGAGTGGACGACGCCTTTGGGTTGTCCTTCCGAGCCCGATGTGAACAGCACGACGGCGGCATCGTCGGGCCGCTGCTGGCCCCCCAAGGAGCGGGGGAATAAGCGATGCCAGGTAATCCACAGCTTGTCGGCGAAGCGCAGACGCGCGCGCAGGTCCTCCAGGTAATGCACCTTGATGTTCTGCAAGCCCTCCACCAGCTGTGTCAGCCGGGCACGCTCCAGAAAGCTGCGGGAGGTAACAACATTCCGGATGCACGCGACCCTGCAGGCGGCCTGCAGGCCCTCCTTGCCGGCCGTGTAATTGAGCATCGCGGGAACCCGACCCGTGGCGGAGAGCCCCAGTACCAGGCCAAGCGTCGGAGCAGCATTCGGCGTGAGAATGCCTACCATCTCACCGGGACGCGTCACACTGCTCATCAGCCGCCCCAGCCCCAGGCCCATGCGCAGCAGCGAGCCGTACGACTCCTCCTGCAGCCGTACATCCTCCACAAGGCGGTAGCCGGAGCCAAAGGTGGCGCGCGCCTCGAGGAATGCCTGATAGAGGGTGCGATGCGGGCGGGTGGTCACCAGCATGTCCAGCAGGATGTGGCGCATCAGCTCGCCGGCCCGCCTGCGCCGCAGCTTCGCCGATGGCAGTCTCGGCATGGGAATGGAACACCGCGTCTGGATCATGATCCGGATCTTGGGCAGCAGGCGCAGGGGATAGATGCCCGCGAGACGCCCAAAGTAGCTGCGTCCCGCCCCTTCGATACGTACCGGGACGACCGTGGCACCGGTCTTGGCGGCGACGAACGCGGCGCCGTCATAGACCTTCATCAAGGATCCGGTGATGGTCAGCCGACCTTCCGGGAAAATGACCACCGGGGTACCGGTTTCAACCAGGCGGCAGATGAGTTTCATCGCCATCGGACTGGTCGAGTCGACGGCCAGATGGGGCACCAGACTCAATAGCCAACGGAAGTACCATTTGGACTTCACCTGCGTGTGGACCACGAAAGTCGCGCCTACGGGGAGGAAACTCCCGAGCAGTGCCCCATCAATAAAGGATTCGTGGTTGGCGACGATCAACGTGCGTTCATTGACGAAGACGTTGCGATCGCCGGTGAGCTGCACGCGAAACAGCGGCCGTAGCACGGCCCGCAAAACGAAGCGCAGAACACGGAAACGGAATGAGCCGGTGCCAGTCACAGGATTACCCCTCGACGCCTTGAAACGGCGCCTTGCGGCAGAGCCAGCAGCAGCACAATCACGAAGGTCGCATCCAGCGCTCCGCCGCCACCATTCGAAGCACCCGCGGCATTCTTGGATACCACCTTGATTCCTGCTGTGCCGGATCTCACAGCTGCTTCAAACTTAGTCAACTCCGAATCGAAGTGATCGAGCATTTGGTCCGTGGCGCCGCTGAGCCCGGCGATGTCCGCTTCTCGGGTCTGCCGAGAGGCGTCAATCAGCGTCGTGTTGCCATGCCGCAAATCGGTGCCCCCGGCGCGGATCACCAGTTGCCGACTCTGCGGATCGACAACGGCCAGATCCACCAGCGTTGCCACATCGTGCCGGCTGCCTTTCACGACGTACGCGCCCACGATGGTGAGATAGGCGAGCGACCAGCTGGTTTGGTCCAGATTCGTCTGCTGGTCGAAAGACACCAATGCCACCACATCGAGGCCGTACAGGCGCTTGATGCTCTCCAGGCCGCCAAATCCGCGGTGTCCGGCCAGGTAGTAATCCGGGATGACCACGATCTCACTGACGAAGCGGCGGCCCGCGAATCGCTGCTTGATTCGCTCCAGCAGTTGCTGCTTGTGCGCCTCATCGAGGCCAGCGTCCTGGTCGGTTACGGAAGGTAGAAACGCCAGGCCCACTCGCAAAGGGATCGTCAGCTGGGGCGAGGTCGTTGGCGCCGGCAGACGGCCATCGGGGTACAGAAAGTCGACGAGGCTTGAGGAACGTTGAGCATGTCCGGAGCACCGTGACAGACAGGCCAGGTCCACGCACCCCGTCAGGCCGATCGCGCCCGCCACAACTCCGACCAGCAATGCTTTGTTCACTGTTGTTTCCCTCAAACCACACGGCAGAAGCCGCGGAGACACTATCGGCGACGGTATGGCAGGATGCCACCCATGTCGCCCCGGTCGCGCCGGAGTGGCCTTTTGGTACTATTTAATGATACCTTTTAGGATATGGCTCATCGAACCCTGATTGTAACGGAGTTGAAGCGGGCGCTTCGCGCGAGCGGCCACACGTACACCGACGTGGCGCGCAAACTTGATCTGAGTGTTGCCAGCGTCAAGCGGCTGTTCTCGCAGGAGGACCTGTCGTTGGCGAGGATCGATGCGATCTGCGAACTCATCGGCCTGGGGCTGATCGAAATCCTCGACCGGGCGCGCGATCGGATGACCCCCGCGACCCAGCTCACCGTTGCTCAGGAAAGTGAGATTGTCACGGACATCCGCCTGCTCTTCATGACCTGGCTCGTCTTGATTCGGACGCCCTTTGAGGACATGGTCGCGAGCTATCGCTTCACCGAACGCGAGGCGTTAAAGCACCTGATCCGCCTCGACCGCCTCAAAGTGATCGAGCTGCAGCCCGGAAACCGGGTTCGCTTGCTCGTCAGCCGGCATTTCAGCTGGCGAACCGGCGGCCCTGTGCAGAAGTACATCAATCAAAAACTGCTGCGCGAATTCTTCGCCAGCCACTTCACCGAACCTACCGAAGAGTTCTTCTTCCACGGGGGCCGGGTGTCCGAGGAGGCGCTCGGCCGTATGAAGCGTGCCTTGCAGAATGCGGCGCGCGAGTGCGCGGAGATCATCGAACGTGACCGGTCGACGACTCAGGAGCGCAATGGAGCAGCCTTTGTGCTGGCACTACGGCCGTGGAAATACAGTGGGTTCGCGCAATTTGATCGCGATACGGATGCACGCGAATCGAGTAAATGACCTATTTTACAGGGACTTAGCGCCAGGACCGCAGGGAATGGGATGCCTGCCCGGTTCTGCCCTGCGGATTTTGATAGGTTTCAAGCGCTAGAACCGGCAGCTTCGCCCGGGGGTTCTTGTGATCGAGCAAAAGCTGAATGAGTTCTTTGGGGACGCCGACGCCACAGGCTTTGGAACGGGTTGGTGGAGCGGGATCGTGTCTGCCTTTTTCGGCATCTTGGCTTTCGGCGCGGTGCTGTGCCTGCACTTTCCACAACTACTGAGCTCTCCAGACCTGCGTCCATTTTATCCCATGCATACGATGCGGATCTTAATTGAATGCCTCATCGTGGCGGCCATCGTCTTTGGAATCATCTCCTCAATCCTACGCAGGAAGAAGGTCCTGGCGCTGACGGGAATGACCGCCGCCCTGGCGGCAACCGCTCTGGGAGGGTCCAGCGTCCGGATCAATGAAACACTGCACAATGGGCCGGCGCTGGGCTTGGACTGGTTTCTGCTGGATCTGCTGCTGATGGCGCTCATCTACGTTCCACTGGAGCGACTGTGGCCCCAGTATCGCGAGCAGGGCACCTTCCGAAAGCAGTGGTCCTTGGATGTCGTCTATTTCATGTCCACGCATCTGCCGTTGCAAGTCCTGTCTTTTCTGGTCCTCTTGCCTGCGACTCAAGCGACACGCTACCTGGCAGTACCCTCGCTTCAGCACGCCGTTGCTCAATTGCCGTGGATCGTGCAACTGTTCATGGCCATCGTGGTTGCCGACGTCGCCGAATATCTTATCCATCTCGCATTGCACAAGGTGCCTGTGCTGTGGCGCTTCCATGCCGTGCATCATTCGTCCAAAGCTCTGGACTGGATTGCCGGTTCGCGCTCCCACTTTGTCGACGACACACTGGTCCGCGCAGTAATCCTCGTGCCGCTGATGTTGGGGTTCTCCCAGCCCATCATTGTGGCGTATCTTATTTTTGTGACCCTGCATGCGACCTGGACCCACTGCAACTTCCGGCCCAACGCAAAATGGCTGGAGAAGTTCCTGGTGATGCCCCGGTACCACCACTGGCACCACGCCTCTCACAAAGAGGCAATCGACAAGAATTTTGCCATTCATTTTCCTTGGATAGACAGGCTATTCGGCACCTATTACTACCCCGAGGAATGGCCGGAATTCTATGGACTCGATGGCGAAGCCATTGCGGACAGCTTTTTCTGGCAGACCGTCCAGCCCTTCATTTCGCGCAGGAGGCCGCTGTCAGAACGGTGAGGTCTCCATGTGGACATCGGCGGGAATCACCGCGCCCTTTGCCGACGCCCTGACTATCCCAAGGCGCCGCAATAACTTGACGGTGGCAAAGCCGAAATCGTATTCGGAACGGTCATGAGTGAGCCGCAGAAGATTGGGATAGTGATGATGATTATTCTGAAAGCACGCGCTGAACGTGGCCGTCACTGGTAGCCATTCCCCAATGTTCATGGCGTTGTCGTGCACGTCGTTGTAACGACGGTAGCCGTGGATTCGAGTATGCGTCCAATAGTTCTGAATCATGTTTACCCACAACGCGAAGATTCGCATGCCAACCCATATCGCGAGGGTGAACTTCACATCCCGGGTGAGCAACCAGAGCAGCGAGAAACTGAACAGCTGCGAAAAAATCGCAAACGCGTTGCTGGACACGAATCGGATCGAACCGGACTGGAGGATTTTGTCCCTCGCCAGATTTTCCTTGCATTCGTAGGGCACCAGACACAGGTACATGGTCCGCCAAAAGCCGTCACCGGAAAGCTTATTGGGGTCCCCAGGGTGGTCTGAGTGCTTATGATGCAATCGATGACGATTCACCCAGCCAATCGGGTCCACGTATAGTCCGAATGTGTTGTTCGTCACGGTGACCGCTTTTATGAACCATTCCTTGTAGTCGAGGGAACGATGCGCAATTCCAAGATGAAGGACGTCGGCTAGATAGAGTCCAGCCAACAACCAGCAGAATAGGAAGTAGCTGCCACCGATCAGCAATCCGATCCACGGCCCAAGATGCGGCGGCGCGAGGTAGATGCAGGCCAGCAGATACAAGAGAATAATCAGATAGCCCGTGATGCTGTATATTTTCATGATGAATCTCCCTCGCCGTATTCAAGCGGAAAAGCCCGCTTCGTTCAATGCATAAACGGTCGAGGAGCGTGAATTGGCGCTTATAGACCTCCAGAAGAGCGTCTTTCTGACAGGTGCCACGGGAGTTCTTGGTGGCCGGATCCTCGAGGATATTCTTCGGCTCACCCGGGCGCACGTCTATTGCCTTGTTCGCGGAGATGACCACGAACATTGTATGGCACGCCTCCGCACAATCCTCGGCCTCTACGACATCTCCGGAGAGCTGGAATCGGATCTATTGGCGCGGGTGACCATACTGCAAGGAGACGTGACGGAGGAACGCCTGGGACTTCCCGTTCACGTCTACGCCGAGCTACAGGCGCAGACTGATATCACTATCCATGCGGCAGCCAATACCAGCCTGCTGGCAAAATATGGGCGCCTTGCGCCGATCAATGTCGGAGGCACCGGTCGAGTTATTGAATTCTGCCTGGGCACGACGAGTCGGACGCTGTCGTATGTGTCCACTTACACGGTAATGGGCAATAAGACTTTCGACAGCGATTTTCGGTTTCGCGAAGCCGATTACGATGTGGGTCAGAAATTCGAACACATGAGCTACCAGCGCTCGAAATACATCGCCGAAGGAATGGTCAGAGCCGCCAGCGAGCGAGGTCTTAGGTGGCGCATCTTCCGGCCCGGGCAGATCTACGGCGATTCCGTGACAGGCGCGTACCCGCACTCCGCTACTCAAGTGACGGGCCTCTTCTATGACCTATTCAAGTCGGCGATGGATACGGGTGTGATGCCAGAGTCTCACATTCATTATGATGTCGTGCCCGTGGACTACGTCAGCCGGGCGATCGTTACCCTCTCGGCGCACACTGAGAACCTGTTTGAGGTCTATCACCTCACGAATCCGGACGCGAAGACCTTCGCCCAGGTCATGGCGCTGCTTCAGGACTTGGGCTATGAAATCCTCCTTCTTCCGGAGGAGCGTTACAAGCAGCGCCTGCGGGCCGGGGAGATTACGAAGGACGGGAAGCAATATAGCAGTGCCATGCTGCAAGCGTTCAGGCGCTGGTACTTTGTGGCGAAGATCAGTTTCTTCGATAGCGCGGTAACCGACTGTGAGTACACCCGCGCGAAGCTCGAATGCCGCGGCGTCACCTGTGCTCCCATCGATCGCGGCCTTATTGAAAAGTATGTGAACACCGGCATTCGGGAGGGCTATTTCCCTAGGCCCACCAAGGTGGAGTGCGGCGAGGTAATCGCATGATGAAGTGGTGGGGTTGGGGGGACCCCGCCCGTGAGTTTCCCATGGCGGATAAGCCGAATCTATGGCCGTGGGTCGTCAAGAAACTCGGAATCACCGCCGAAGCTCCGATCGCCAAACCCGTGCACATCGACTCGATCCAGCTGCGTGCACCTCGGGTCGGGGCGAGCTTGCTCGCCGAGCTTGAGAATATCCTGAAGCCCGAGCAAATCCTGATGGAGTCCCTGGATCGACTCCTGCACAGTTATGGCAAGAGTTTCCCTGACCTTTTCCGCATACGACACGGCGCAGTGCTGCGCGCCCCAGACGTAGTGCTTTTGCCCGATTCGCATGAGCAGGTCGAGACGCTTGTTAACTTGGCGCGGGAGCGGGACTTTTGCCTGATTCCTTTTGGCGGAGGAACCAACATCGTTGGCGGAATCAATCCACAGACGGACGAGACACGGCCGGTCATGACCATAAGTCTACGGAACATGGACCGCCTGCTCAGCATTGATGAGCAGTCCCGCACCGCGACCATTCAGGCGGGGGCGCTTGGCCCCAAGCTGGAGGCCGATTTGGCTGCACACGGACATTCCCTCGGACATTTTCCGGATTCCTTTGAGTATTCCACCTTGGGTGGATGGTTGGCGACGCGCTCTGCGGGCATGCAATCGGATGCCTACGGCAGAATCGAGGACATGGTCGTCTCCATTAAAGTGGTGACGCCCTCGGGCACCATAATTACCAAATCGGTTCCCGCATCGTCGGCGGGACCTGATCTAAACCGCATTGTGCTCGGCTCCGAGGGGATATTGGGCGTGATCACCGAAGCGACTATGCGGATTCATCGAATTCCGGCCTCCAAGGACTATCGGGGCTATTTGTTCAAGAGTTTCGAAGACGGGGTGCGCGGGGTTCAAGAGTGTCTGGATCGGGGGTGTTGCCCAAGCATGATCCGGCTGCAGGATAGCGGCGAAAGCGAGCTCGCCTTTCAGATGAGAGCGCCGAAGCGCGGTCTGGAGGGGAGGGTTCAAAGCCTGGTAAAGCGATGGCTTCGGTCCCGCGGATACGAAGCCCCGTGCATCTTGGTGGTTGGGGCCGAGGGCGGACAGTCATCGGTCACAAGCGCGCGGCGTCATGTGCATCGGATCTTAAAGCGCCATGGCGCCTTCGCATTGGGTAAGAGCGTCGGGGATACCTGGTCGAAGGACAAATTCAATATCCCGTATCTGCGCGACTACATCATGGACTTTGGCTGTATGGCGGATGTCTCCGAGACATCAACGTTATGGTCCAATGTTCTGCCGCTCTACACCGCGACAATTAACGCGGTAAGAGACCGCTTCCGGCAAGAAGATGGGACAGGCTTTGTTGGCTGCCATATCTCCCACACGTACGAGACTGGGGCGTGCCTCTATTTTACGTTCGCGGCGCGCCAGCCCGAGGGAGGTGAGCTGGAGCATTATTACGGGTACAAACAGCTCGTGACGGATACGATCATGGAAAACGGCGGTACGTTAAGCCACCACCACGCCGTCGGCACCGAACATCGCCCATGGATGGCACAAGAGGTCTCCCCTGCGGGCATACAGGCACTCCAGGCTCTAAAGGCCTCCCTGGATCCGAAGCGCATCCTCAATCCGGGAAAACTGCTCCCGGAGGCCGACCGGCGTCCGCGCGAATCGCCTCAATCTGACACGCGGCGCCCACAGCAATGAACGTTGGGCGCTTCTTCGCCGGCAAATCGGTGCTCATCACCGGAGCGTCGTCCGGTATTGGCCGCACCCTTGCCTTACAGCTCGGTGCCGCCGGTGCGCTGCTCACCCTCTGCGCGCGCCGGCCGGAATTGCTGACGACCCTGGCCGATGAGGTAGCAGCCCATGGCGCCGTGCGGCCGCTCCTTTGCGTCTGTGATGTGAGGCAGGAGGGTGATCTTGAACAGGCGGTTGTCTCGGCCATCAGGACATTTTCAAAGCTCGATGTCGTGTTTGCCAACGCAGGCTTCGGCGTCGTGGGATATTTCGAACGCCTCAGCGTGGTGGACTACCGGCGGCAGTTCGAAACGAATGTCTTTGGCGTGCTGGCTACACTCAAGGCATGCCAAGCGGAGATTGCGCGTAGCCGCGGAAGTTTCGTGATCATGGGCAGCGTAGCCGGATACTGCGCGACTCCGGGCAATTCGCCCTACTGCATGAGCAAGTTCGCGCTTCGCGGCCTTGCGGAATCGATCACTCCGGAGCTGGCGCGGATTGGCGTGTCCGTTACGCTCATCAGCCCGGGTTTTGTGGTGAGTAACATCCGCAAGGTGGATAACGCGGGCCGTTTCCATGCCGAGGCGCCAGATCCCATTCCCGGCTGGCTGGCCCTCGATACGGAAAGGGCTTGTCGACGGATTCTGCGCGCGACAGCCTTGCATCGCCCTGAAGCGATTCTCACCGCGCATGGCAAACTTCTGGTCGTTATCGAACGATTCGCGCCCTGGATCTTACGATCCATTGGCCGCCGCATGGCGGCCCTAGGTCGCGGGCACCGGTCGGAAGCCAGCTAGCAATGGTCCACGACTGTTCACTGTCTTTAGAGGACACCCGTCTGCGTGCAGATGCGGCGAGAGCCGACGACATATAGGCTTGGCGAACATGCTCACCACCCTGGCCATCGCCAACTACCGTTCGCTGCACGAGTTGATCCTTCCTCTAGGACAACTCAATGTCGTCAGCGGCGAGAACGGCTCGGGAAAATCCAGCCTCTACAAAGCGCTTCGACTGTTAGCGGAGATTGCCGATGGAGGGGTTGCTGCTTCGCTTGCCCGCGAGGGCGGCCTCGTTTCGGCCCTCTGGGCTGGCCCCGAAGCGCTGAGCCACGCGGCACGCCGAGGTGAAGCGCCCATCCAGGGTGTGACCCCCACGCAGTCGAGGAGCCTTAGGCTCGGCTTCGCAGCTGAGGAACTCAGCTACAGCGTTGATCTCGGCTATCCCGTCCCCGCCCAATCGGCATTCGATTTTGATCCCGTGATCAAGACCGAGTGCATCTGGGCAGGGCCGGTTCTGCGGCCCGCATCGATGCTCGTCGAACGGCATGGTGCGTTGGTCAAAGTGCGACAAGGGTCTGGGGAATGGAATGTCGTTACAGACGGCATTCCGACGTTTGACAGCATGTTCACCCATCTGGCAGATCCGCACAACGCGCCTGAAGTGCTGCGGATGCGTGAATTCATCCGGTCCTGGCGGTTCTACGATCACTTTCGGGTGGATGCCGGATCTCCTATCCGAGAATCCCAATATGCCGTTCGAACTCCCGTGCTGAGCCACGACGGGCGGGATCTCGCTGCGGCCCTCCAGACAATACTCGAGATTGGCGACGCAGCTGGTCTCGCTAGTGCCATCGAGGATGCCTTTCCTGGGTCGTGTCTTCACATCAGCACTCAGGACGGCCGCTTGAGTGTCACCTTGTCCCAGAGGGGACTGCTGCGAGCGCTGGGTGCCGCAGAACTTTCGGATGGGACCTTGCGATTTTTGCTCTGGATTGCAGCGCTCTTGACGCCACGGCCGCCCGTCCTCATGGTTCTGAACGAGCCGGAAACCAGTCTTCATCCCGACTTACTGCCCGCGTTGGCACGCCTCATCGGTGTCGCGGCCACTCGATCGCAGCTCTGGGTGGTCTCCCATTCCACTCGATTGATCGCCGCCCTGGAGCAAATCGAGGGCTGCCAATCAATTCGGCTGGTGAAAGAGCTTGGCGAAACCCACATCCTAGGGCAAGGATCATTGGATCGGCCGAACTGGAAGTGGCTCACTCGCTAGGCTGGCGAGGAATTCCTGTGCCGGCAATCTGTTGTTAAAATTGAAAAATGGAGGGATATGAATATGCGCAGAGTATTGGCGATTGCTGTTGCCTGGATGTGGCTGGGCAATAACGGTGTCAAGGCCGATCAAGTCAATGCGGTTCAACCGGCCGAGACGCCCCCGGCTTCCTGGTTAAAATCCATACGTCCTATGCAGGAGGAGGGATGGGAACCCGTTGACGTAGGCTCGAAGCGCTTTGTCGTGTATGCCGCATATAGCTCCGTCAGTCACGACGGAGTGAACGCTGTGGTACCGATTCGCTCCGAGTGGGTGGACCCTCAGGATACACCTACAACACGCATCACGACATATCTGAGCGATGTCAGTCGGATTGAATTCAACTGCGCAGCAAAGTCTTACCATCATCAGGCCGATACCGCCTATGCCGGCAATAATCTTACGGGCGAGGCTGCCTCAGCGGATGCCAATCAACTGGACGCCTGGACGGCCGTGTTTCCCGAGCCGTTTGGCCAAAGAATACTAAACGCAGTGTGCAGTCGAGTTGGCGTTTCTAAAGGGCCGTGAAGGTACAACGTTTCATCTCGGATCACTCCAATGTCACGCATCTTCATATCAGGTTCGTCCGCAGGTCTCGGTCTCATGGCGGGTGAAGTGCTTATTCAACAGGGGCATCAGGTGGTCCTGCACGCGCGCAACGCCGAGCGCGCTGCGGACGCACGCCGCGCGCTACCCCAGGCCGAGTCTGTAGTTGAGGGCGACCTCGATGCCATTGCGGGAGCCAAGACGGTCGCAGATCGCGTTAACGCACTCGGCCGCTTCGATGGGGTAATTCACAATGCCGCAGTTGGCTATCGCGAGCGCCACGTGCTCACGAAGGACAATCTTCCGCACGTCTTTGCCATCAACACTCTCGCCGCGTACATCCTGACCGCACTGATCGAACGCCCGAAACGGCTGGTGTATCTCAGTTCAGGGATGCACCGCCGCGTCGATGCCAACCTCGAGGATATTCTCTGGAGAAGGCGCCGCTGGGATGGCGCGGCGGCCTACGCAGAAAGCAAACTCCACGATGCGATGCTTGCCTTCGCCATCGCGCGACGATGGCCGAATGTTTCTTCAAACGCGCTCGAGCCGGGCTGGGTGCCAACCAAAATGGGTGGCCCCGGCGCACCCGATGACATGGGACAGGCGCACCTGACCCAGGCGTGGCTTGCTTCCGGGGATGACCCCAAATCGCAGGTGAGCGGCAAATATTTTTATCACCTGAAACGGATGGAGGCGAATTCTCAGGCCCACGATCCGGCTCTTCAAGATCGCCTAATCGCGATCTGCGCCGAGATCTCGGGTGTAACGCTGCCCACCTGATCCCTCATACAGAGGCACCGGCCCCAGCCGCGGCTACTTGGAGAGGAAGTCCACGATGTAGGCGATCGTGGCCTTGGGATTCTCGTCCATAATCCAATGGCCAGAGCCCGGGACAATACCCACAGTGACGTTGACCGCGACGATGCGCAGGATATCGGCTTGTTCGGTACCCAAGGATTTCTCCCCGCCCAGGGCCAGTACCGGCATGGTGAGCTTGCCGACCTTGGCCAGTAGCGCCTTGTTGTCGATGGCATCCTGATTGAACGCGCCGAATTGCTCAAAAGCGTCGTGCATGGCTCGCGGTCTTGCGTACAAGGCGGCGTAGTGCTGCCGCGTCGCTTCGCCGATTGATTTGGGATTGGCTGATAACTCGTCATAAAAGCGATCGAGGTAGATACGTTCGCGCCCGGCAACCAGCCGCTCCTCGTCCGGACCACGGAAGTTGAAGTGCCAGAGCAGGGGACTTTGCTTGATCTCGTCCCAATTGCCGATTCCGGGCAGGGGCGCATCGATCACGACCCACTTGGTGATGCGTGTCGGATATTGCGCGGTCAGCGCGTAGCCCACCATATTGCCGATATCGTGCGTGACCAATTCGGCCTGCTGGATGGCCAGGGCGTCCATCACGCCGGCGATATCCACTGCTTGGTTTTTCTTGGTATACCCAGTGTCAGGATGGCCCGATAGGCCCATGCCACGCAGGTCAGGCACCACGACCATATGAGTTCGTACCAGCACTGCCGCCGCTGGCGCCCACATGTCGCCGGTATCGCCAAAGCCATGCAGCAAAATGACCGCGGGCCCATGACCACCGATTCTCACATGCAGGGTCGTGCCATTGGTCTTGATTTCCCGAGTATGGAAACTGGAGGAGAACGTCTCGACTGCAAAACTGGGGCCCGCAATGCAGCACGTCAGAATCAAGGCAATCAGGTGGCGCAACATACATCTCCCCGTCAGCTGCCCGATGCTGGCCGTGGTGTTGAGTTCTGTCTAGACTGCATATCGAGGACCGAGTGTCCTGGAATACCGAACAATGCTAAAGCTCGAATCCCTTCTGGCCTTCGTCGCAACGGCGGAGGGCGGCTCTATCAGCGAAGCGGGCCGGCGCCTGCAGATCTCCAAATCGGTGGCTAGCGAGCGCCTCGCCGAACTCGAGCGCAACGTCGGTGCCACCCTGGTGCATCGTTCCACGCGCAAACTGACTCTCACTGAGGAAGGCATTGTCTTCCTTGAGCGCGCCAGACGCATACTGCGCGAAGTATCGGAGGCCAGTACCGAGGTGTCTGAGCGGCGCGGCGCGCTGGTGGGACCGCTGCGGATATCGGTGCCCGTGAGCTTTGGCATCCTGCATCTCTCGACCGCGCTGAATTCCTTCCTGAGGCGCAATCCGCGCATTGAACTGTCGCTCGATCTCAACGACCGATTCGTAGGGGTGACGGACGGCTTTGATGCCGTCGTTCGTCACGGGCCGTTGCCCAGCAAAGGCTGGATCGCCAAGCGGATCGCGCCCAGTAGGCGCGCGCTGGTCGCGTCCCCAGACTACCTGAGAGCCAACGGGACGCCGCGGACCCTGAGCGAGCTGGAACGGCACCGTGGCATTATCTACTCCCAGCGCGGCGCATCGGACTGGCGCTTCCGCCAATCAGGCCGCTGGTGCGTCGTGCGTCCGCGCTCCAGCATGCGCGTCAACAACGGCATCATCATGCGCGACGCCGCTATCGAAGGTGTGGGAATCGCCCTGCTTACGACGTTCATTTTTCATGATCAACTTATTTCGGGGCAACTGTGCGAAGTGGATGTCGGAGCGGAAGCGGAGTCTGCGACCCTCTACATTGGCTATCCGAATGATCGGCGCGTCTCCGCCAAGGTGCTGGCCTTGATTGCACACTTGCGTACCGCTTTTGGGAGTCCACCCTATTGGGACAGCGGAGTCTGAGAGGGCGCGAGCCAGATTACTCTTTCGCAATGGTCGACACTTGGAGTAGCGACGATGGATATGGGTCTCAAGGGTAAAAGGGCGCTTGTGAGTGGCTCGACGGCCGGGATTGGTCTTGCTGCTGCGACTGCCCTCGCCGCGGAGGGGTGTGAGGTGATCGTCAATGGCCGCACCCAACCACGCGTGGAGCAAGCCCTGGAGCGGCTGCGGGCAGCAGTGCCGGGTGCCCGCGCCACCGGTATTGCGGTTGATCTGGCCTCGGCGGACGGCTGTCAGAAGTTGTTCCGCCAGTTACCGGATGTGGATGTCCTGGTGAATAACTTAGGCATTTTCGAGCCCAAGGCCTTCGAGGCGATTTCGGATGCTGACTGGATTCGGTTCTTCGAAGTCAACGTGCTCAGCGGCGTGCGCCTGTCACGCCAATATATTCCCGGCATGCGCCAACGCAATTGGGGGCGGGTCATATTCGTGTCCAGCGAGTCCGGACTGCAGATCCCCGCCGAGATGATCCACTATGGTATGACCAAGACTGCGCAACTGGCCGTGGCGCGGGGTTTGGCGGAAACTCTTGCAGGCACGGGTGTGACGGTAAACTCCGTGCTGCCGGGCCCCACCTCCTCGGAGGGCGTTGGCGACTTCGTCGCCCGCCTGGCGCATTCCCGCAACGTCGATGCGGCGACCGTCGAAAGGGAATTCTTTGCCACGGCGAGGCCCTCATCGCTGATCCAACGTTTCGCCACGGTGCAGGAAGTCGCGTCGATGATCGTCTACACCTGCAGCGCGAAGGCCTCGGCGACCACCGGCGCCGCGTTGCGGGTGGATGGGGGAGTCGTGCGCTCGATCGCCTGACAGGCTAATCCGTCACGGGTAATCGCTACGCACTGTTTTGCCGTTCCGTTGGGGGTGCGTTCAGAGGTCTCGCCTTGCCTGGGCCAGCCGATGCACCGCCTTTTTGATTTCCACCGGAGCGAGCGACCCAAATCCCATGCGCACTGCTTGGACCGACTGCCCCGTCATCGAGAAGGCGGAGCCAGGCGTGATTCCCACTTTGCGCTCCAGGCCCGCCTGCGCAAGCCGCCCAACATCGATTCCGTTCTTGAAGGTCGCCCAGATCGCGAGTCCGCCGGCGGAGAGCGTGAATTCCACATGATCGCCGAAGGCTTCCTTAAGGCTTTCCGCCAGTACGGTGCGCCGCTCTGCGTAGCATTTGAGCACATGCCGCGTATGGCGCTTGATCGCGCCGGTTTCCATCAGTTCCGCAACCGCCACTTCCGTCGCAGGATCACCCTGTCGATCAATGACCATGACATGCGCCGCGGCGCGCTCGATCACCGACGTCGAGGCATGCATATACCCAATGCGAAGGCTCGGACTGAGAAGCTTGGACATCGATCCTATATAGACCACCCTATGTCCCTTGTCGTCACTGGCTAAAGGCAACATGGGCCGGTGATCGAACTGGAACTCATGGTCGTAATCATCCTCGACCAGTGCAAGACCGAACTGTTCGGCCAACAAGGTCAGGTAGAGCCGGCGCTCGGGCTTCAGGACGACAGTGGTCGGGAACTGATGATGCGGAGTGACATAAACAGCACGTACCTTGCGCTTGCGGCATAGCCGTTCGAGTTCGGCGAGCTTAATGCCCTGCGCATCGACACCCACGTAGGCAATCTCGGCACCCGCCGCGAGGAACGCCTCACGCGCCGGCGGATAGCTCAGGGACTCCATCACTACCAGGTCGCCGGGTTTGACGAGGACGCGCGCGGCAAGATAGATGCCCATCTGACTGCCGCGGACCAGGCATATGTTGTCGGTGGTACAGCTTAAGCCCCGGTCCAGATGCAGCATGGTCGCCACCGCCTGCCGCAACCGAAAGGATCCTCTGGGATCGCCGTAGCTCAGACGATTTATTTTCACCGCATCCAAGAGCGCACGGCGATACGCACGCGCCAAAACCTCGATGGGAGCCAGCCGCGTATCGGGTAATCCATCGTCGAAATACAGCGCGCCCTTCGTTGGAGCAGTAAAACTGAGATTTGGCACGTGACGGTGCAAGGGAAAGTCAGGCTGCGCGACGACGCGCTCCGCGCGGGCTTTCATCGGGCTGACCGGCGCCTCATCCATGACCGGAAAACTGCTGGAAACAAAGGTCGCGCGCGTTGAGTCCGCAGTGAGCCAGCCCTGCGCGATTAACTCCTCGAAGACCTGGACGATGGTCTTGCGATTCACCTTCATCTGCTCCGCGAGGGTGCGACTTCCGGGAAGCGCCGATCCCGGCGACAGCCGGCCGGCGCGGATTTCCTCGATCAAGGCGTGAACAATTTGCTGATGCAGCGAGGTGTTCGCCTTGCGCCGGATGACGATGTTGGTAGCCCACGGTCGCAGCATTTGGTCTCCGAAAGCACTGGACCAGTAACTATTGATAAAACTGGCGGTTCTAACCGACCAGCCATGACTGTATCAATGACACGCAAGGGTGGGTAGTCCTTGAACAAGAAATCAGAAGAGCTGGACTGCCTCCCAGGAACTTAGGTGTCTATCCACGGTACGCGGAAGGAAGGGCTTACATATGTCGCAGGCAACACTGAAGACAAATTGTCTAGGATTTGGAGAGCTCCTCGCGCAAAGCGTGGCGCTCATCTCGCCGACCATGACGGCGGCACTGATCATACCCGTCATGTATTCGAATACCGGCAACTGGAGCTGGCTGCCGTATCTCATTGGAACGGCGATGCTGCTGTTCGTGGCTCTGAACTTAAATCAGTTCGCGCGGCGTTCAACGTGTTCAGGATCCATGTATGCGTACATCTCCCGCGGCCTGGGTCTGACGGCCGGCGGCATTGGCGGTTGGTCCCTGATTTGGGCCTATCTGGGTATCGCGATGGCCGGCGTCACCGGCTTCTCCATCTTCGCCGGCAAGCTTCTCCTGATGGTCGGAATAGACTGTCCACCGATCATCCTGTTCGTGGTGTGTGTGGGAGCGGCATGGTTCTGCGCCTGGAAGAATGTGCAGCTGTCGGCGATGCTGATGCTGGTGTTCGAGGGCGCCTCGATGGCGCTGATCGCCATCCTGTGCCTCATTACTCTGGGCCAGCACAGTTTCCAGATCGACCACAGTCAATTCGCCGTCTCGACGCTTCCCTGGTCAAAGGTGGGCTTGGGAGTGGTCGTGGCGATCTTCAGCTTGGTCGGATTCGAGTGCGCGACAGCCTTCGGTGATGAGGCGAGGAACTCGCTTCGCTCGATCCCGAGGGCGGTGTGGATGAGCCTGCTCATCTCCGGCGCCTTCTTTGTCTTCGTCACCTACGTCATGGTGCAGGCGACCGCGGGCTACAAGACACCGTTGGATCAGATTGATGCTCCGCTGAATGTCATGGCGACCCTCGCTCACGTGCCGATCCTTCAGGCGCCTCTTTCGGCCGGTGCGATGATCAGTTTCTTTGCACTCTGCCTTTCCTGCGTCAATGCAGGCGCTCGGGTGATCTTCGCCATGGGCCGCCACGGCATTTTTCACTCCTCCACGGGTGATGCGCATTCGCGCAACGCCACGCCGCACGTCGCGGTGACGCTGATGAGCGCTATTGCACTGGCGGTGCCCACAGCGCTTGTGATCCTGCACAACGCTCCGCTGGATATCTTCAACTGGGTGGGGACTCTCGCTGCCTTCGGCTTCCTGGTTCCGTATTTCATGATCAGCGTGGCGGCACCGTCGTACCTTAAGCAAGTGGGGCAACTGAAGACCAAGGACATTGCGCTTTGCGTCGCGTCCCTGGTGATGCTGGTCATCCCGGCGGTGGGAAGCGTTTACCCGCTGCCGCCCGCCCCGGTGCTGTACTTCCCGTATCTGTTCCTCGCTTACCTCGCAATTGGGGTGGTTTGGATCGTCGTCTTTCTTCGCACCAAGCCGACCGCCAAAATGCAGATTCGCGAAGATCTCGAGTTGCTGCATTCGAGGCACCAGCCGGCTCAGCCCGCCACGTAATTGGAGAGGGGCGGCCAGACCTGCTGGTCGCCCCAATTCGCTGCGAGTGTGTATCTCGGCATCGACATGAATCAGCTTTTGGAACGAGAGAATGGCGATGCGGCGCCCGGCGCGGCAATTCGGCTTATGGCGACTGTAATCCGGTTACACCGTTTCGCTGCCGATGTGACGGGCGTTGGTTTAGCACTTCCTTCCGGGCCGAGGTTTCGCTATCAGCCGGGGCAGTATGTGAGCGTGCTCCTCGGCGATGGCGAGCGACGCAGTTTCTCGATGGCGAGCGCTTACAAGCCTGGGGCTTCGATCGAACTGCATGTTCGCCACCGCGCCGGCGGGCGGTTTTCCGAGACCGCGTTGCGTGACCTCAAGGTTGGACACAGCCTGGAGTTGGAAGGGCCATTCGGTCAGGTCCAATGGCGCCAGGGTCTCGGTCCCGCCATTTTGATGGGGACCGGGACGGGCGTGGCCCCTTTGAAGGCGCTGCTTGAGCACGGTCTCATCGGCGGTGGCCAACGAGAGATGTGGCTCTATTGGGGAGGGCGCGCGCTACCAGATCTGTACCTCAGAGACCATTTTTATACGTTGGCGCAAAAGCACCCTCGCATGCACTTCATTCCTGTTCTCTCGCGGCCCGACGCCGGATGGGCGGGGCGCCGTGGCTACGTTCAGGATGTGGTGGCCGAGGATTTCGCCGATCTGCACAACGCGCATATTTACGCCTGCGGCTCGGGAATCATGATCGACGCCGCTCGCGCAAGATTGGCCACCCTCGCGGGCTTTGACGAAGATCGCTTTTTTTGCGATTCCTTCGAGCCGGCGTTTCCGATGGCCCGAAAGGCTGCATCTCCGACGCTGAGCTTGTTCGTCACCGCTGACCGAGTGACCAAACCGGTCCGGGTGGCCGCCGGCGTCACACTCTTATCGGCCCTCAAGAACTCAGGACTCACGGTCTTGAGCGTCTGCGGCGGGAAGGCGTCCTGCGGCACCTGCAAAGTCAATGTCGTTGAGGGGTGGCGGCATCGGTTGCCCGGGCCTGAGCGCACCGAACGCCGGCTACTCGCGAATCTCGATCACATCGGGCCCGGCGACCGCCTGGCCTGCCAAATTCACCTGACCCAGGACAGTGATGGCTTGGCCATCAACGTAGGGTCCGCAACGTGGCCGCTGGGCCTGCGTCATTCTTTTGACCAACTGGAGAACGTAGATGACTGAGCTTGCTATGAAGACCGAACCCGTTGCGAATCCAGACCTCGAAGCGGTCGGTGCAAAGTTCAACGAAGAAAAGATGCTCTTCGTACGCGACCGGACGCGCGGCGCGATCCACGCCATTGCCGGCAGGGTGAAGCCTGGCATGGTGGAGGAGGATGCCGTCGATATGGCAAAGGATATCCTGGCTGACTTGGGCATGCTGAAAGGCTGGCACGACGTCTATGTTCGTTTTGGCACCAACACGCTCAAGACTTTCGGCGCAGCCTCCGACCCAGGTGTGGTACTTGGGCAAAACGATGTCTTCTTTATTGATATCGGACCGGTCTGGAAGGACTGGGAAGGCGATGGTGGGGCGACGTTCGTTGTGGGCCAGCAGAGCGAGATGGAGCGCTGTGCGGCGGATGCCAAAAAGCTGTTTCACACGGTGCGGCGCGAATGGGCGGCCTCCGGCAAGACCGGCAAAGCGCTCTATGATTTTGCAATTGCCGAAGCCAGTAAGCTCGGCTGGGAGCTGAATATGGATCTGTCCGGGCACCGCATCTCGGATTTCCCTCATGAAGTCATTTATCCAGGCCCCTTGGCGAATATCGAATTCAAGCCAAAGCGGCTGCTGTGGGTCCTTGAGATCCATATCCGCGATCCGCAGAACCGCTTCGGTGCCTTTTATGAGGATATGCTGTTGGATGACAGTTACTTTCAGGGCTGAACGTAGGGGCGCTCTCCTGTGAAAACCGCCACGGTCATCCGCCATGTTCACTTCGAAGACCTCGGGGCTTTCGCGGCCGTCCTCGAGCGCCATGACTTCAAGATCACCTATGTAGATGTCGGGGTTGGCACCCTGGCCGCCGAGAATAACGAGCCGGATCTTCTCGTTGTCCTCGGCGGCCCTATTGGGGCCTATGAGGAAGAGATTTATCCTTTCCTGGTGGACGAGCTCGATCTGATCAAGCGTCGACTCGCCGGTGACAAACCCATTCTCGGCATATGTTTGGGCGCACAGCTCATGGCGCGCGCGCTTGGGGCAAAGGTCTATCCCGGTCCGGCCAAGGAGATCGGTTGGGCTCCGCTTACCCTCACGGATGCGGGCCGCGAGGGCGACCTGGCTGGCTTGGATCGTGTTTCCGTGCTGCATTGGCACGGAGATACCTTTGATTTACCGGTGGGCGCGACACGCCTCGCATCCACCCCAATTTGCGCAAATCAGGCATTTGCCCTCGGCCGGCGCGTGCTGGCATTTCAGTTCCATCCCGAGGCCACGGAAACGGGGTTCGAGCGGTGGCTCATTGGTCATGCCTGCGAGATTGCTGCTGCACCCGGTGTCAGTGTTCCGCAACTCAGGGCTCAAGCCAGATCCCTGGCAGCAAAAAGTGCGGTTCAGGGCCAGCGGTGTCTGGAGGCCTGGCTGCGTGGGTTATCGGTACCTAACAGGTAGCGCGGCGAAACAGTGTCTCGCACCCTCTACATTTGACCCCGTCTCAAACGAGGATGTTCATGTACGGAGTTGGTACCGGGCTGTTGCGGCTATGGAAAGTCGATCAGGTGGCCCTCACAGCTTGGGACCTCTGTGGCACGGCGCTATCCCTTACGGGAATGGCAATCATCGTCTGGGGCGGTTGGCGTGTGAGTTGAAGGTATGCGATGGGGTAATACTTGGGCAAGGATCATTATCGGTGGTTAGAAGGTAAAGGTCGCCCAAGTACCGAAGGCGTCGACGTCATGACCCCCGACCGAGTGCACGTACTGCGACGTGAAGAATCGGTCGTATGAGCCAATCACTGAGAGATGTCGCCAGGGCTGCCATTGGACAGACACTTCCGCCGTCGTTGCAAAGTAACGGTTCGTTCCGCCCGCGGGCAGCTCAAGGTTTCCGGGCGGACCGTAGATGCCATCATTTAGGGTGTAGCGCCACAGGGTGTCGCTCCCAACTGTCATGAGCAGTTTGGGAGAGACCTGCAGTTGGAGCGTTGGGTGAATATCAATGATATTGCTCGGCCTGATCAAGCTCGCGTCGTTGAAGTATCCGGCCTTAAAGAACAAGGGATTGAAGGTGCCAAAGTGTCCCGTGCCCCCGGAGTCGCCACTGACCACGTCAAAGTCCGCGCCAATGCGGGGCTTCCAGGCAGCCGCCTCGAACGTGTAGCCGGCGGTGGAACCGACGGTCCATGCCAGGATGTCGCGTCCCGCAAAGCGTCCGGTCTGAAGGATGGGTTCGACGTCGTAGTCGAATCCATTAAAGCTTCCGTAAAGCCGCGTGCCGAAGGTATGGCGCTCCTCGGCGCCTGATCCGTTGGCGTATTGGACTGGATCGTTGCGATAGTACAAGTAGTAGACATCCGCCTTCATACCGATGGCGGGCACAAACTCCGGCGCATTGACGTAGACCCCGCCAAAGAGCTCATGCGGATACTCATCATCGAACCTAGTCGGATTTTCGCGCGCGGGCTTGGTGATGAACGCATAGATCTTGGTATTGGCCACCTCCTGGATGATCTGCAGGCCATCGAATTTGAAGGGAATGTTCGGCGCCTGACGCGTAGCCACGAGCCGGCCCGCGCCGAAGCTCATGGCGAAACGGCCGGCGCGGACGACCAGATACTGTGGCGGATCCCCGTCGGTCGTAGTGTTGAGGCGAAAATCCAGAAAAGCCTGCTGCAGGTCGGCCGGATCCTGATTTACCGGCGGTGAGGGCACATCGCTGCCCCACTCGTAGCCGGAAATCCCTTGTGTGAAAAACCGCCAGTGCTCGTCGAAATGCAGATCCACATCAAGGTCGATCCGCTGCAGCACATAGTCTTCCCGGCTCGGATTTCCAGCTACGCCAAACCCCGGATAGGTAAAGTCCTGGTAATACTCGCGAAAGTCCCCGCCCAGGCTGATGTAGCTCTGCGCATCCTTGGCACTGAGCGAAATATACTTCAAGAAGTCAAACGGATCGGTGCGCTTGGCGGGATCCGCCAGGTAACTGTAGTCCTCGTTGAAGCGCAGCAATGTGTACGGCGGAGGGGAGGGGTTCGGGGGCGCCTGCGGCGTGTATTCCGCGAGAATCGAGTCCTGCGGATCGACGGTCTGGGGTCCCGAGGCTGGAGCGTTCGCGCTTGCCGAAGGCGTCGGGTCCGCCGCGACCGGGCCGCTGAGCATCCAGCACAGCACCGCGGCGCCCGATAGGCCGACGATCCGGTTTGGCGATCGGATCGCGGTCATTGACCGCGGCCGTTCGACGCATGGATCTGCGCGATATACCCTCCCGAAATTTGCATGACGGCAGTTTCGCGCGCGAACCTCTGGTAGCTGCTGCGCTGGGGGATTGTATAAATGGCCCATCGTCGAGAGCAAGTACAACAACAGAGTGATCCGTACGTCGACGCGCCTGGCTGCCCTGGCGACAGCTTTTCATATGCGTTACTTAGTTTTGCTTCAGGCTGACTCCGGCCAGTGCGCGAATGACAACCGCAAGTGCGACGAATATCCCGCCGAACAGCCAGCGGTGATTGAACCACAGCGTATCGATGCGCGCACGCTGCGGATCGATACGGGAATAGGCGATCGGAACCGCATCGCCGCTCGAAAACCGAGCAATGACTTGCTGAGTCGAGTTCACCACCCGATGCGGCGTGCCGTCAGCGTCCTTGAACTCGAAAACGGGGTAGACTTGCCTGGAGTTCCTGCGCTCGAAGTCAACGATTGTTCCCTGTGCCTGCAGGGAATCGGGAGTGGATCGCTGGTAGCCGCCGTCAAGCAGGGCGCCCGCGAGAGTGAAACACGCCGCCAGAACCAGAACAATAGTGGGTCTCTGCATGGTAACCAAAGAATATCCGCGAGCCTGCCAAGAAGACAGTGATGAGTTCCTGTTTTAGGTGAGGTACGAATAGATACCGTAACATGGTCGAAGTATGCGACTGCGGCTCGCAGATTGGACATTTGCGGTGTAGGCTCGCCACCATTACAAGGCGGGAAACGCCAAACCGTACCGGGGGGAAATCATGAAGACAGTCGCCGCGTTATTCCTGATCCTGATATCCACGGCTTTTGCGGCCCCCGGGCCGACGGCAGCGCCGCCTGCCGATTCTGCCTGCGACCGCGAGTGCCTGCGCGGCATGGCTAGCCGGGTGCTGTATGCCCTGGTTGACCATGACTCGAGCAAGCTGCCGGTGGCCGCCGATCTGCGTGTCACCGAAGACGGCGTTGAAAAACCGCTGACCCAGATCGGCTTATTCAAGACCGTCACACGGCTGCGCGGCTATCGCCAGGACATTATCGACGAGCGCGCAGGACAGAGCATCGCCGGGGTCATCGTCGAGGAAGCCGGTGCACCGGTCATACTGGTCGTGCGAGTCAAGGTGCAAGGCGAGAAGATCAGCGAGCTGGAGCTGGTGGCCGCGCGCAGCCGTGCGGAGGGCCTGAGCTTTACCATCGACACGTTCAACGCACCCAGTGAGGAAATGACCTTCGTGCCGCTCCCCTCGCAGCTGGCCACACGCGAGCAGGCGATCGAGATCGCCCTGCACTACCCGAAAGGCCTGAACTCTGCGCAGACCTTTGCTTCGGTGGGAGCGCCGTTCGCACCGGGCGCCAGGCGCGTCGAGAACGGCGCAGTGATGGCCGGACCGGACTGCGTATTCAGTCCTACCTGCAAGGACATTGCCACCCAATCGCTCGAGATCTTCAAGCGCCTCGGCCACGTGACCGTTCGTTCCATTTTCGTGGACGAGCGCATGGGCATCGTCGTGCTGCGCCTGTCCTGGAACGTGCGCGGTCCGGGATCCGACAAGCTCACGACGTTCGAGCTATTCAAGGTTTACGACGGGCAGATTCACAAGGTCGAAGCCTTCATCCGGCTGCTGCCGCCGGAACTCGAACTGGGCGGATGGCCGGTTACCGTCAGTCAACCCTGATGTCGTCAGCCTCTCTTGGCGTGCTTGGTACGTGATCTTGGTCTTCGAGCCGGTGGCGGTGCCGTAGATTCGCGGACCACCAGCCGCGTCGGTAGTACGACCTCGCGTGGTACGTCGCGCCCGGCCAGCTGATCGAGCATCTCCTGCGCAGCGCGGCGGCCCAGTTCATGGCGGGGGATATTCACCGTTGTCAGCGGCGGGTTGTAGAACTCGGCAAGGTTCTGATCATCGAAGCCGACCACGGACACGTCCTCCGGCACCGAGAGGCCCATCTTGTACAGCGCCCGGATCGCGCCGTAGGCCATTTCGTCGTTCCCGCACAGCACCGCCGTGGGTGGCTCGTGAAGTGTCATCAGGCGAGCCACCGCTGCCGCGCTGGAGCTCATGGTGAAATCGCCGGTCTGGATCAGTTCTGAGGGCGCTTTCAGTCCGGCGGCCGCCAGCGCCGCACGATAGCCCTCAAGCCGTCTCGTTGTGCTTGGTACGCGTCGCAAGCCGGTGATGTGCGCGATGCGGTGGTGACCTAATTCCACCAGATGCCGTACAGCCTCCATGGCGCCGGCATGATAGTCGGTATGCACGACCGGTACGGCGATACCGGGTAGCCGTTCCAGCACCATGACCAGCGGCGGCAGCTGCCGCTCACCAGAGGCGTACGCCTCGGGAACGACTCCAGTGAGCAGGATGATGCCGTCCGCCTTGCCGCCGGCAACCTGATCGAAGAAGTCCTGCTCGTCGTCGAGATCGCCGTTGCTGTTGCCGAACAAGAGCGAGAACGGCGAATTGCGTATCACCGACTCGGCGCCTGCAAAGATCTCCAGAAAAAAGGGACTGAGGTTCGGCGCCACGAACAGGATCGCGTACGCGTTTCCCTGGCGCAGACCGCGGGCCATTAGATTGGGGCGATAGCCCAGACGTTCCACGGTGCTCAGGACGCGTTCGCGAGTCGTGGGCCGCAGCAGTTCAGGCCGCGACAAGGCACGCGAAACCGTAGCAACTGACATGCCCAGTTCCTGCGCAACATCCTTGATGGTGGCGGGAGTGGATTTCTTGCGTTTACCCATGCTGCGAGGTTACGCGACTTGATCTCGTTTGTGCCATGCCGCCGTTTCGCGAGCGAAGTGTCATGATTTGGATTGACAGCAGCAGGTTCGGAGCATTAGCCTGCGCTTGCAATGCAAACGATTACAGTGCTGATCTATGCTGCCCACGAGCAAAGAGGAAGAGGGGAATCTGATGTCTGGCCCGTACAACACAGCGAGCGTTAAATCCTTTGTCATCGCCATCGCGCTCTTTCTGAACTCGGGCCCGGGCGTTCTGGCGCAAACACCGACGCCCGCGCCGCGCGCCATCTGCGCCGCCGGTGGTTTTCTTCCAGGACCTGCAAGCTACAAATCAGTGGAAGCGCTGCCCGATCGTCGCGTGACGTTTCGCCTGTGCGCACCGAACGCCACCTGGGTAACCGTCACCAGTTCTGATGTGGCGGATGTCATTCCGATGAATGGCGGACTTGCCATGACGCGCGACGCGCAGGGGCTGTGGAGCGTGACTACGCCGGCGCCCATTGCGCCGGACAATTACCGATTCAGCTTCAATGTCGACGGGGTGGCGGTTCAAGATCCACAAGGCACGACGTTCTCCCTGACGCGCGTGGGGCAATTCGGCACCTTTGAGGTCCCGGGCGCGGAGGGGGCGTTCCAGACCTTCGACAAGACCATTCCACACGGCGTCGTGTCGGTGATCGACTATTGGTCTGCGTCGCTCGGGGTCATGCGCCGTGCCCATGTGTATACGCCACCGGGATACATGCGCGACAGCGCGCACTACCCAGTGCTGTACCTGGTGCACGGTGCCGGTGATAGCGATGACAGCTGGACGTCGGTCGGCCACGCCCAATACATCCTCGACAATCTCATCGCCGCCGGCAAGGCTAAACCGATGATCGTCGTGATGCCCTTCGGCCATACCCCCGAGCGGCGGGGCGCCAACATGATGGCCAACAACGATTTTGCCCAGGACTTGTTCAAGGATTTGATCCCCTACGTCGATGGTCACTTCCGCACAATTGACAAGCCGTCTGCCCGTGGCATGGCGGGGCTCTCCATGGGCGGTGCGCACACCCTGCAGTTCGGATTGACCCACCCCGAGATATTTAACTACATCGGCGTCTTCAGCATGGGGCTGATGAGCGCCGAACAGGTGGCGGCCTACGAGGCCACGAACGCTCAGGCGCTTGCGCAGTCGGGCAAGTCGATGAAACTGGTCTACTACGCCATTGGCAACAAGGATTTCCTCTACGCCTCGGTCGCTCCCACTCGCGCCGTGATGGACAAGTACGGTATCAAGTATGTCTATCACGAAAGCGACGGCGGCCACACCTGGATCAACTGGCGGCGCTACTTCGCCGATTTCGCGCCGCGGCTGTTCAGGTGAGCGTTGCCTCTCCGCGCGTGCCCGCGGCACTCTTGATTGTGGCCAGTGTCTTCGCCGCGAGCGCGCACGGCGCTCCGGCACCGGATTTCGGCGCGAATGTCACAATCATCGATCCATCAATGCCGGTCGACGCAATCAATGCCACGTTGCAGGCGCTTGCGACCAAGTCGACGGGCTTTGATGAAGTGCGCAATGCGGTTTACTTCATGCCCGGCATCTACGGAAGCGCGGCAGGTGCTGACAACCCTGGGACAGCGACCGGCTACATCAATTCGCCGGTAGGGTTCATGGAGACCTTGCAGGGTCTGGGTGCAGCGCCTGACGACGTCACGATCAACGGCAATCTGCGCGCGGGCCAGGCAACCGGATTCTCGCTCAACACCTTTTGGCGCTCGCTCGCGAACGTTAAAATCAATCCGATCGAGACGGATGAGGCGACGCCACATACGATGCGTTGGAACACCTCGCAAGCGGCTCCAATCCGTCGTGTCGACATCGTCGGGAATCTCGACCTTTCCGGCGGTTCGGCCGGCGGCAATCTTATTTCAAACAGTCGTATCTCAGGGTCTGTGCTCGCGGGCTTTCGCTGGGTCACGGACGCCACCCGGCTAGGTGGCCAGTTTTACTATTACATCCACGACAGTCAGATAGGCAGCTTCCAGGGCCACTTCGCGAATTACGTGTTTTCCGGAGTGAAGGGAGCGCCTGCGGCCGAGTTCAATCCTGGCGATGTGACCAGTCTACCCAACACGCCGGTGTCGCGCGAAGCACCGTTTCTATTTGTAGACCACAAGATATTCAAGGTATCGGTGCCAGAGGCGCGGACCCGTGCGAGAGGATATCAATGGGATGCACGAACCTCACTGTCGCTTGATAAGTTCTTTATTGCCAAGCCGACAGACACCGCGCAAACCATCAATGATGCACTGTTGCACGGCAAGGACCTGATTCTGACTCCTGGTGTGTACAAGGTCGCAGAAGCTATTCATATTGTCCGGGCCAATACCATCATCATGGGAATGGGTCTCGCGACCGTGACTCCTATTAATGGTACGGCCGCCATTCAGGTGGATGATGTCCCCGGGGTCTCAATCTCCGCCATTACCATTGATGCCAATACAGTCAACTCCCCGGTGCTGGTGCAGCTGGGCACCCGCTCCGACCACGTTCGCGGCGGCAACGGTCGCGCCGGGCTGATTTCAACCACTTTGAGCGACGTCTTTGTACGCGTGGGCGGTTCATACGCGAGCAGTCATGCCACCACCAGCTTCGAGATCAATCAGGACAATGTGCTGATCGATCACACTTGGCTGTGGCGTGCCGACCACGGTGCCCGGGGTACTACCGGCTGGACCGTGAACACAGGTGACCATGGTCTGGTGGTGAATGGAGACCACGTCACGGCACTGGGCCTGTTTGTAGAGCATTACCAGAAGACGCAGATCGTCTGGAACGGTGAGGCAGGTCAGACCATTTTTCTGCAGAGCGAGGCGCCGTATGACCCACCCAGTCAGGCGGCTTACATGAACGGCACCGAAAACGGTTATCCCTTTTACGAAGTGGCGGATAACGTTCGTTCCCACGACGCCTCCGGGATGACGGCCATGACCTTATTCATGGCGAAGACTCCGATTTTCATACACAGCGCTTACAGGGCGCCGATGAGCGGCAACGTACGCTTCCACAACATTCTTGGCGGAGTATTGCTGGGTACGGGCGGCATCGAGAACATCATCAACAACTCCGGCGGTCATGCCGAGGTGGGCGATCCTTCATTCCTAGCCAATGTTGCAGCGACTACACAACTGACCTCATACCCCTGACCCAAACGAGCGTATCAGGCCGCGAGTTCTCGGTCTCCAGGTCGTTCATGCATGCGTCTGGATGCGAGTCACGCCCCCCCGAACAAGTGACAGCGACACCCGGGCGAGCCGTATCCGGGCCTTTCCGTAGGGTAAGTCAGCTGCGACCACAGCGCCTCAGGCGAGGCGCTTTACATGAAAACAATTCATTGCAGTGCTCAGGCTTGCAGAGAAGTCTCTGCATGAGCGGGACTACATTGCTGATTTATTAAAAGGTGACCAAGAAGAGTGTCTGAAATGAAATCGACACAGAACTGACAAAAAATGCGCAAGAGACAAAACGATCCCCAAGACTCCGCACCAATAACTTTCGCCACTCTCTTGCTGCAACGAAGGACTGTTGATAATGAGACACCTGATCGGAAAGCCTCTGGCGCTTCTCCTACCTCTGATCGCAGTTTCGGCATACGCGGCCGACGCGACGCCAAGCGGGGGTGATTCAACCCAGGCGGCCGCGCCCGCGGCGTCCGGCACGGTTCCGAGTCCGTCCAGCACATCGAACACGACCACTAGCAATGAGACGCAGCGCGGCCAGGAGCAGCTGGCCGAAGTGATGGTGCAGGCCAAGAGGCTGAGCCTGGGCGGTGGCCTGATGTCGGTCCAGGATGCGCCCAAGGCGGTATCGACGATCACGCGCGATTCGATCCTTCAAGCGCCGCCGGGCGCGACTTACGCGCAGATGATTCAGAGCATTCCCGGGGTGCTTTCGATCACGGACGATGTGACCGGGCTCAACGATGCCAATTATCAGATACGCGGCTTCACCAACGACGAAATCGGCGTGATGGTGAACGGTGCACCGATCAATGACAGTGGCAACTATCGTGTCTATCCGACCGAGTACGGCGATACCGAAAACTACAGTGACATCACCGTGCTGCAGGGCTACCCGGATGTGGACCAGCCGGTCGCGGGTGCGGCGGGTGGCACGATCGCCTGGGCGACCATCGATCCTTCGCACACCCCGGAACTCGACTTGAGCTTGTCCGGTGGCAGCTATGCCTACAACCGGGAGTTTGTGCGCGGGCAGACCGGTGACATTGGCCCGGTGCGATCCTGGTTGTCGTACTCGGACAACGCGGTGAATAACTGGCGTGGCGACGGCAATGCCCATGTCCAGAAAGTGGATGGCAAGTCCATCTGGAACATCAGCGACGGCAACTCGATCTCGGCCTCATTCCAGTACAACCATGAGATGAAGTACGCCTATAACACCGAATCGAAGGTGCAGGCCGATACCAACTACTTCCAGAGCTACGACACGACGCTGGCCACACCGACGGACACGTACTACTGGCGGCTGCATACCAATCCATTCGACAGCTACCTCGTGAGCCTCGATGGCGAGTTCCACCTCACCGACACGACCCGCCTGTCGGTCGTGCCGTATTTCCAATATGGTGGCGGCGGCGGAGGGGGCGGCGTTACCTTTACCGAAAGCACATCGGCGAGCAACTTTGGTCGGTACGCTTACACCAACCAGGATGTCGACAACAATGGCACGGTGGGCGGCAAGGCGCTGGTGTATGACCTGTCCAAGACATTCACCTACCGCCCGGGTGTCATCGCCAAGGCGATCCAGCAGCTGGGTCGCGACGACAGCCTGGAATTAGGATTCTGGGTCGATCAGCCGCGCGAGTCCCAGAGCGAGCCCTTCACGGGCACGATCGCGGGTGCCCCCGTCGACATCTGGCAGGACAGTACCTCCAATCTGATCAATTACGCGCCGAACGGCGGCCCACAGTACCTCTACTATGAGTACACGGAGACGTCGTTGCGCCGCGGATTCCTCGAGGACACCTGGACCCCGACGAACCAGTTAACGCTGACGGCGGGCGTTGCCTACACCTGGGTGCTGCGCAAGGGCTTTGACTATGAGTACTACGGGGCGACCGCAGGGCCAAGCTACGATCAACAGTTCGGCGGCCCGGCCCGGAACACTTATCACGGGACGACGCCCACCGCGGGCATCAAGTTCCAGCTGAATGATCAGAATCAATTCTACGCCGGCTATGGTCGGACCTTCCGGGCGCCGATTAGCGGGGCGGTCATGCAGAACGCCGCGGTACTGGACTACTACGAGAGCAATCCCAGCGAGGTGGCGTACAGCAGGATCACGTCGGCGCAGCTGGCGGCCATCGGCACCAACAAGCCGGAAGTCGCAGATACCATCGATCTGGGCTGGCGCTACTATGCGGACCGGCTCTCGGCGAGCGTCGATGCCTATGCCTCGAATCTGAAGAACAAGCAGCTCTCGGGCTACGATAACGCCTCCAGCGAGACGGTCTATTTGTCGGTACCCGAATTGCATCAGCGAGGCGTGGACGCCGAATCCAGCTTCAAGCTGATCGACAATTATCTGACGATTTACGGCTCATACGCTTATACGAAGTCGACCTTTGCCGCAGACCTCGACACGATCGGTGACGGGTATTATCCGGTCAACGGCAAGACATTCCTGGATACACCCAAGAACACAGCGTACGTGCGGGTCGCGTACGATCACGGACCCTTTTGGGCCAGTTTCGATACGCAGTATCGCAGTTCGTTCTGGGCCGACTGGATGAATACGGAAAGCGCCGGTGGCTACACCACCTTAGCCTTCAATGCGGGTTGGCGCTTACCCGACTTCGTACCCGGACTTTCGAAGATGGAGCTCAAGGTCAATATCTTCAACCTGACGGACAAGCATGCCCTGACGTTCGACAGTGTCACGACGCTGCTTGCGCAAAGAGGCGCGCTGGACCCGCACACGGGCGCCGCGCTGTACGCGGCCGGTGCATACTACAACCTGCTTGAGCCGCGCTCTTACATGCTCACCCTCAGCGCATCGCTCTTCTGATCACGAGCCTTTATTGCTCAACGCTATGTTCAGAACCGCGGCCAGCCGCACGCCGGCTTTCTCCAGCTGGATGGCGGCTGTGTCGCGGGCGATTTTGTCGTAGCCGGGCGGCAGACTGATGGGTGACGGATCGGGAGCGCATCCGGGTTTCGATCCGATCGTGTAGACCACATTCTGCGCAATCTCGAAACCTTCCAGCGCCCAGGTCCGCGGGTCGCCTTTTTCCCATGCGCTCTTATTCTCGGGCGTGATGCGCCCCATGAGCGCATCCGCAGCGGCCTGGGGGTCCTCGGGAAGACCCTGGACGACCCCCGTATCCCAGTAACTATGGAAGTTGACGGCGCGCGGACCGCCGAGGCTCACGAGCACGCAGTTACCGCCTTTGTCGTGGTTGTCCGAGACATGCAGTGGCTGATGCATGTCGCCGACGAAATGGAGCAGGAACTTCAGCGCCAACAGGCGCTCCGCTGCCGGAGTCGCCTGATCGGCGAGTTCCTTTGTGAATTCCGAAACCTTGTTCACGATACAGTCATGCGCAGGCCCTTGGGACGCGGGGTTGGCGGCCGGAAATCCGAAGCAGGCCGACTGCAGGTCCGGGTGTTCGAGCTCGATGTCCACGAAATGCCAGTCGCCCGTTTCCGGGTGACCGCTGCGATAGCGGTCGGCCCAAATGGCCTCCGCCAGCATGTCGTGTGGGGTCAGGGGGTCCTGGTCAGTCGCCAGCATTTGGTCGACCTGCTCGCGCACCTGGGGCGTCAGATAGCCGCGAGCGATTGCGGCGACGATCTCATGGCCTTCGACACCCCAGGCGAAGGCTCCGGCGGGGAAGTTCAGCGCCATCATCGCGGCCATCGGCAGAAGGCACCTTGCCAGAGGGATCTTGTGGGTGCGTGCGACACGTAAATTCATGGAGATTGGCTTTCGCTGGGCTTCGGTGGCCTCGATTTTACGCCAAGTTGAGTTACTGCCTGATTGCTAGCATGGTGAATTGCTGCAGAATGCTTTATACCTCTCGCTCGTCGAATAAATACATCCGGAAGTCACTGTCGGCAGGCGCGAAAATTGCCCGATCCTGCGCACAGGCCCGTCCTTCGGGGCTCTCGAAGGCCTTGTGGATGGCAGCCAGACCCTCAAAGTGCAATGTGGCGATCATATAGGTGCCAGAAGCTCCCGCCGGTGTGGCGATAAACCCGCGGCTGACCTCGTACTTGCACAGTCCCACGAGCTTTTTCGCCAGCGGCACGTGTATATCGAAGTAATGCTTGTCGAAGGCCGTCGGGTCTTTGGGCATTGAGTAAATGACCACCATTTTCGCCATCGAATCTCTCCTTCAGGATGGGGTCTGTTGCGGCTCCTCATGGGCGGCCGCATTGCGCCGGAAGGCCAGCTCCTCCGCGGGATTACGCGCCAGAGAGGCTGCCCGCTGATAGCACACGTGCGCTTCCTCACGCTGATTGGCTCGGGCGTGAATTTCGCCGCGCGCAGCCCAATAGAACGGGTAGCGCGCGAGTGCCGGCTCTTGCGCCAGCTCGACGGCCTCGCTCAGTGCGCCCTGCGGATCACCCGCAAAGGCGCGTGCGAGCGCTCGATTAATGGCAATCACCGGACTGGGGTTGCGCTCATAAAGCAGGTCGTACAGCCCCAAGATCGCGTTCCAATCCGTTGCCGCGAGCGACGGGGCCAAACAGTGCTGACATGCAATTCCGGCTTCCAGGTGCAGGGCGCTCAGCTGTGATCCGCGAGCCGCCTCGTTCAAATGAGCCAAGCCTCGTGCCATGAGCGGGCGATCCCAAACCGCCCGGTCCTGCTGCGCCAGCGGCAGATAAATGCCCTCCGAGTCGACGCGTCCCGGTACGCGCGAAAAATGAAAGCACATCAGGGCCATCAAGGCATGGGCCTGCGGGGAGGCGCTGTCGACTCCCTCGGTCAGGAATGCACACAGTCGAATGGCCTCCTCACACAGCACCACGCGCGTCGGCATCGAAGGATGGCTGCCGTGATAGCCCTCATTGAACAGGAGATATAGGGCACGCAGTACTGCTCCGAGCCGTGAATCCTCGGAACCCGCGAATGCCGCGGGCGACAGCGCCCCGGCTTGTCGCAAAACCGACCGACCGCGCTGCAGGCGTTTGTCGATGGTCTCCTCGGTTGTGAGATATGCCGCCGCGATCTCCCCGGATGCAAAGCCGCACAGGAACTTCAAAATGAGCGTGACCTGAGTTTCCTCGGACAGCTGTGGCTGGCAAACGGTCAGCATCATGCGCAGTTGATTTTCGGCGGTGCTGCTCTCGGCCAAAGACTCCTCCACCGTCGTGGCGCGCGACCACTCGGAGGCGAGTTGGTCGCGATAGTCTTCCGCGAAGCGCCGCTCGACCGTGCCGCGGCGAATCACATCCAGCGCGCGATTGCGCGCGACCCTGCTCAGCCAGGCGCGCGGATTGTCAGGCAACCCGAACTTCCAGGCCTGCAGCGCGGTTTCCAATGCCTCCTGTACCACATCCTCGGCCAACTGCAGATTGTGCGGTCCAAACAGGCGGGTGAGTGCGGCCACGAGCCTGCCCGACTCATGCCGGAACAGGCTCGCAACCAGCGCGTCGGGTCCGCCGCTGCGCCCGGAGTCGCTCATCCCATTTGCGCGACGGGGCGCACTTCGACCGACCCGTCGTAGATATAGATCGGGCACCCCATCGCCAGTCGTGCGGCCTCGTCCAAGGAGGCGGCCTCGATGGCCAGGTTGCCGGTGACCAGATCCTTCAACTCGGCGTAGGGGCCATCGTTCACCACCTTATTCTTGCCGCGAATGGTGCGTCCACCCTCATGCACCGCTTCCCCGGCGGGCTTGTGGCCTTGCTTTGCCAGCTCCCCCATCCAAGCGCCCCACAGCTTCAGGTGATCCTGCATCGCACTGGCCGACAACCCCTTTTCCAGAAATGCTCCGCCTCGAAAGACGTATATAAACTTCGCCATGACCACTCCTTGAAACAATCCTGTGAATCCTAATATGAACTTCATTCCGCATTCGTCACAGGTAAGACGTTTCAGGGTCGACGCGGTAGGACATCGCCCGGAATAACCGTCGTGGTGTGCTTGATTCCTCCGATCAGCTCTGGCTACGCATCATCCTGTCCCGCACTCCCTCCGAGATCTCCTTGATGAGGCCGCAAAACCAGCGGATGACGGGATCGTTCGTTCGCAGCGCCGAGCTAATGACCGTCGATGTGAAGCGAATCTCCGGAAACGGGGTGTCTCGTACGAGCAGTCGGTAAGCCCGCGCGTGCCGCATTGCAAACAAGTACGATGTATTGGCGATCATGTCCGTGGAAGAGACCGCACCCAGCACGGCCATAAAGTGAGGGGTAGACAGGCCAATGCGGCGAACGACTCCGGCTTTGGCCAATCGCGCATCGACATCACTTTGGCCGTCACCAAAGATCGACACTACGGCGCTGTCCCATCTGGCGTAGTCGGCGATCGTCCATTTCCGGTTTGCCGCCGGATGTTTCTCGCGCATGACCAGCGCATACCGATCCTGGCCAATTACGGTCGATACGGTGCCAGTAGGCAGCGGCGTGTCTGTGTCGGCAAATACGAAGTCTATCCTTCCATCGCCAAGACGTTTGAACACATCGCGTGTGTAGTTCTCCATCGACAGCTCGATCCCCGGCGCTTCTCGCTGAAGCCGTGCCAGGAGCGCGGGGCCGAAGAGAATTGAATGCAGATCGCATGCGACGATGTGCAGCACGCGCCGCACTTTTGAAATCTCGAAAGGCGCTGGACGGTACACCGACCGGATTGCGCTCAGCGCCGCGGCCACGCGGGGCGCCAGCTCCTCCCCGCCAGACGTTAGGGCCAGTCCGGAAGGGCCACGCACCAGAAGATCGTCCCCAATAACCTTGCGAAGCCGCCCGAGCATGTGACTCATCGCAGGTTGGCTGATTCCCACTTCTTCGGCCGCCCGCGTGACATGACGGCGCCGCAGTAACGCATCGAGGGCGGGCAGCAGGTTGAGGTCCATCGATCGAAGATTCAGATCGCGCATGTGGTGCATGCTAACTATGAATTTCCCATATGGTCAAGGCGGGTCTAGTCTTTGCCCCTGGCAACCGAGGAGCGTGCTGTGAGAAAGCTAATCGCGGGTTTCAAGGTTTCAGTTGACGGAAGAATCACCGGCTCCGAGGGCTACGCGGACTGGGTGGAAGCCTGGTCCGAGGACTACGGTCTGACGGCGCAGATCGACGGCTGTCTTGTCGGAGGCGGCATGTATCCCGGATATGAGACGTACTGGACCGCGATCCAGACGGCTGGAGAAGCACCTCTGCCCATGACCGGCAAACGCGCGACGGCGCGAGAGGCTGAATGGGGTCGCTTCGCAGCGCAGACCAAGCACTACGTGCTCTCGACCACTCTGACCGTCGCCCACTGGCCGAACACGCGTTTCTTGAGAAACCTGGACGAAGTCGCCGCGCTCAAGCAGATGCCCGGCAGGGACATCTATCTTATGGGCGGAGGTCGCGCCGCAGTTTCACTTATCGAGGCCGGGCTGGTCGATGAATTGAGGCTGATCGTCCATCCCATCATCGTTGGCCCGGGCACCGCGCTTTTTGCCGGCGTCACCCGCCGCCGCAATCTCGAGCTGCGCAACGTTCAGTCGCTTTCGCACGGTCAGCTCAGCCTGATTTACGAGGTCGTGTGACCGCTGCGCGATAAACGGCAAGCGAACGCTCTGAGCTCGTTCGGTTAATACGTTCTCAGCGGCCATTCGTAACTTCGTACGAGCCACCGGTGCATCTTTTGCTGGGAGAATCTGTGCGCGAGTGAATACTGCCGGCGTTCGGTCAGAAATTGGAACCAACACATTCACGGCGCAGCGCAGCATTTTGCTGACTATCATCCATTTCAGAGATCCACTGCCGCAATGAATCACACGCTAGGTGCAACCGGCCAACAGATACTGCAGACCTTGGGAGGCGTGGCAATGGTCCTCTCTGTGGTGTTGCTCGTCTTTGCCCAGTTCCTGGAATCCATTCGGCGACGCTATCGATTCATCACGCCTATATTGTTCTACGTACTTTTCACGCTTTGCATGGCACTGATGATTATCGACTTGGTGTTCACCAACCATCACCCACATCATATAGGCGGCACGGACGGCTAATCTCCCGACGACCTAGAACCCAAGTGTCATTTGCGGCCCCTCCACTGCGGTTTCGGGAGGGCGGAAAAGATCGGTGCGAAGCTCGTGGCGATCATGCGCGTTCTTGAATCCGAGTCGACGTACGGCAATATCGAAGCGTGCGCGCAGCAGTTGCGCGAAGACGCCGGTGCCCACCATGCGGGTGCCGAATTCGGCCTGGTAATCCTTTCCGCCGCGCGACTGATTGATCAGCGACATGACATGCTTGGCTCGATCCGGAAAGTGCTCGGCGAGCCACTCGCGAAACAGATCTTTGACTTCATGCGGCAGCCGCAGCAGCACATATCCGGCGCTGGTCGCACCGGCCGTTTGCGCGGCCTCGAGTATCTGCTCCATTTCATGATCGGTGAGGGCGGGAATAACCGGCGCCACCAGCACACCGACGGGCACGCCGGCGGCGGACAATTGTTCTATGACCTTGAGACGTGCCTGCGGCGCGGCGGCGCGCGGCTCCAACGTGC